>Ga0255759_10003485_pt1 | contig 13789 bp, 12 predicted proteins | sample 101ome_20_FD_179959 | JGI IMG/M metagenome (GOLD analysis project Ga0255759, IMG submission 179959) | Coastal salt marsh microbial communities from the Groves Creek Marsh, Skidaway Island, Georgia - 101404AT metaG (version 2) | ecosystem: Environmental > Aquatic > Marine > Intertidal zone >...
ATTTTTTATTTATATTTCAAAAAAAAATAAAAATTTATTGTATTCAATTTTTTTTTTTTTAATTTCTTTTGTTTCACTTTATTTTGAAAGTAGATTTATTTTTTTAATTAATTTTATAATTGGAATATTTTTAATATTAATAAAATTTTATAATTTAAAACAAATAATTAAAATGAATATTCTTTCAAAGCTATTCATCCTAATTATTTTAACTATACTTCCCTACAAAACCTATAATTTTTTATATACAAATAATTTACTTTCAGAAAATTTAACAAAAAAACAAACTGCACAAAAATCAAATGAAAATATTATTTTTTCTGGTAGAAATGAAATTTTTTTATCTATTGAGTCAATTAAAAATAAACCACTATTAGGATATGGTTCTTGGCCTAAAAGTTGTGAAATAAAAAGTAAATATTTTGATGTTCTAACAAATAAAAATTATAATACAGGCAGTTATTATCGTTTCATAAGAAACTGTCACCTTGGTTCTCACTCTATATTTTTTCAAGCTTGGGTGGAAAGTGGAATTATTGGTGCTATTGTTTGGTTGTTTTTTTTAGCATTAATTATTAAAAATTTTTTTAAAAAAAACACTTTTGAAAACAGATACAATATTTTTAAAATATTAATTTTTATGGTTATCTTATGGGATATACTTTTTTCACCTTTTGGATCGATATCATCAATTTATATGCCTTTATTTATGTGCGTAACTCTTAATCAAAAAACCTCAAATAATTACAATGCATAACCCAAAATTTTCAATTATTACAATATCAAAAAATCAGGGTAACTTTATTGAGGATTGTATTAAAAGTGTAATCAGACAAAAATATAATAATTTTGAATATATAATTATTGATGCAGAATCTGAAGATCAAACATTGGGTATTTTAAAAAAGTACAATAAATTAGATCCTAGAATTAGTTTTATCAGTGAAAAAGATAATGGTCCAGCTTCAGGTTTGAACAAGGGTTTCAAACTGGCAACTGGAGATATTTTTTATTTTATTAACGCTGATGATTATCTTTATGATAACGCATTAGAATTTATAGCTGAAAAATTTAAAAGCAATCTATCATTAGAAATTATATTAGCTGCGGGAACTATGGTAGACAAAAATAAAAATAAAATTAAATATTTTTCTTCGAGTTACCAAACAAATTTTCTAATTTCACAAAATGCAACTACTTTTTTTCAACCTGGTATGTTTTTTAAATCTAAAATATTTAAAGAAATTGGAGGTTTCAATGAAACAAATAAAATTTGTTGGGACGGAGAATTGATTTTAGATTTTGTTAATAAAAAATATAAAATATTAAGACTTTTTGATCCAGTTGCTGCATTTAGATTTCATAATGAATCAATAAGTTTTAATTTAATGGGCTCTAAAAAACTAAAATATTATTATGATAATGAGCTTAAACAAAAATTGAAATATAAAAAAATAGATATTAAAATTTTAAGGTACCTTTTTAAATTCTTTTTAGATCCAAAATATTTTTTTCATCAATTTTTAAATAATGTGATAAAAAAATGATGGATAAAATTTCAATATTACATGTGATCTCTTCATGCGATCCAAGGGGTGGTGGTCCAATAGAGGGAATTAAACAATTAAAACAGCACTATACAAAAAATAATATAAATCTTGAGATTTTGACTTTAGATGAACAGAACTCAAGTTTTTTAAAAGATAAAGATTTACCCAAAGTGCATGCTGTAGGTAAAGGAATATTCAAATATAGATATAATTTCAATTTAAATAAATGGCTAAAAAAAAATATTAAAAATTATAAATGTATTGTTGTAGATGGTATTTGGCAATATCACGATTATTGTGTTTGGAAGTTTGCTACAAAGTATAAAATTCCTTATTTTGTATATCCGCATGGGATGCTTGATCCATGGTTTAATAAAAAATTAACTATTAAATATTTAAAAAAAAAAATCTATTGGAGATTATTTCAATATAAAATTTTAAAAGATGCAAAGAAGATTTTTTTTACCAACAATACAGAACAAAGATTAGCTAAATTGTCTTTTAAACCATATATTGTTAAAAGTTATGTAACTGGATATGGTATTAATGGGAATCAATACTTAAAATCAACACAAAATCTTTTTTATAAAAAATATAAAAATTTAAAAGGTAAAAAAATATTTTTATATATTGGTAGAATTGCTGAAATAAAAGGAATTGATATTCTGATAAAAGCCTTCAGTTCCATAAAAGAAAATAATTTTAGATTAATTATTGTAGGAAATAATCAAAATAAATATGCGAGTGAATTAAAAAAAATAATTAATGATTATTGTATTAGTAAATATATAATATGGACAGGTCCCCTATATGGAAAAATTAAATGGGATTGTTTAAGATCTGCAGACTTAGTTTGTTTAACATCTCATCAAGATAGTCTTGGAATATCTGTAATAGAATCTCTCTCATCTGGAACACCAGTCCTAATTTCAAATAAAGTAAAAATTTATAATGATATTAGGAAATATAAAATATGTTACGCAAACAAACCTGCAATTAGTGATACGATAAATAGTTTTATTAAATTTAAAAATAATACAATAGACAAAGAAATAATAAAAAATGAAGCTATTAAGTGTTTTAAAGAAAATTTTCAAATGAAATTTGCTGCAAATAAATTAATTAAACAACTTAAATTTGATAAAAGATAATATATTAAATTAGCTAATTTTTATTTAAATTTAATATTAAAATTCAAATTTATATAAAAAATAAATTATAATAAATTAATTTTAAAACAAATAAATTAAATTTTTAGTTATAATTTCATTGAAATGTTCTTCTTTGAAGAAATTATTAATTTCTAAATGTTTAAATGGTGTAGTTTCAAATTTTGTATTTGATATTTTATCAATTAAATAAGAAAACATACTTTAATTTAAAATTAATTTATATTTTTTTATCATATTATTTATTGAAAACTTTAAATAAATTTTATTTAATTTCTTAAATAGTTCTTTTAAATCTTTTTTTTTCATATTTTCTATTTTGATTAAAATTTTTAATAACATTTTACTATTATATTTTTTAAATAATAAATATTTACAATCTTTAAATATAATTTCAAATGAACTATTTTGTTTACAGATTGGAATCAATCCAGCTCCGACTCCTTCAATAATTGAAAGTCCGAATCCCTCATAATCAGAAAATGACATTATATACTTAGATCTAGATAGGATATTTTTGTATCGGTAGTCATTTAATTTTGAATAGACATGTAAATTTTTTAACTCAGAAATATATAAATCATTAATATTATCACTTATTAGAACTGATTTAAGATTATTATACTTGATATTGTTTTTTTTTAAAAAATATAGAAAATTTATATAGTTTTTAATATTTTTCGACTTTACGTTTCTAGCTATCAAACAAAAAAAATATTTTTTTTTCTTACTTGATTTAATTTTTTCAACACCATTAAAAATTTCAATATAATTAAAAAATTTATTTTTTTTCAATATATTTGAATCGTTTGGACTTATACTTATAATTTTAAAATAATTTAAAAAAAAATATTTAATAAATTTAAAGTAAATTTTTTTTATTATATTAAAACTATTGTTATGAAAAAAAAATCCATGTGAGAGAAAAAAAATTTTTTTTTTAAAAAAAAAATTAATAAAAATTAAAAAATAAGAAATTAAACTAAATTGTGGATCAGATAGTATTATATTTTTATTTTTATTTTTTGAAATTAAATCAAAAAATTTAAAAATATTAAATATAATAATAGGTTTATAGCCATAACATTTAATCCAATTATCAAACTTAATATTTTTATCTGGTTTATCGCTTGATATTATTATGTATTTCGTAATTTTGAAATTTTTCTGAATCAATCTATTAATTTTATTAATACCTCCATTAATCTTTGGATCAGTTGAGACAATTATATTACTCATCGTTGTATAGATAATATTTCATTATTTTCTTTTATTGAACTTTCAGGTGATATTTTATTTGAATTTTCTTCAATTATTTTTTTTAAATTCAACACTTTTTCAAATATTTTTTTTTGGTTTTGATTAAGGTTTATTTTTTTTTTCATATGAAAATTTAAATATGTATTTAATGCATTGTAAACCTTATGAACTTCCATACAATTTAAGTTATTGATTTTTAAAAGCTCAATAATTAAATTAGTCAAATTTTCAAATAATTTTTCTCCAAAAAAAATTTTAGTTTTTGGTAGCACCAAACCTTTTTCAATTCTATGTGCTTCAATTAAAATTGAATATTTTAAACGATTAATCTTTTTTGTATAAAGTCCATTATTACTATAAAAACAAAAATCTAAAAAATCATTAAAATACTCAAAAATTAATTTTATTACTTTTAAAAATATAAAAATGATTTTTTTAATCATATATGTTTTTTTTTTATTTTTATTAAAATTTTTTTTAGAAAATTTTTACTAATTTTTTCAAGAACTATAAGTTTCTTGTAGACGCTATTCCAATTAATTTTCTTTATTTTAAAAATATTAAAATTATTTGTACGAATAATTCTATCTTTAAGACCAAGATCTTCTAATAAAGACTCTATTCTAGAGGCGCCTCTTTTTTTGTTTAGAAATATTAAAAAGTTTTTTCTAAAAATTATTGAGAAAACCATTCCATGGAAAGAGTCTGTAATGACAAAATCAGAATGATATAAATCTGATAGCCAGTTATCAACTGTAAAATTTTTTTTTAACCTAAATACATTTGATTTTATAGAAAAATTAGAATAATCAATTAATTTTAACTTTTTATTAATTATTAAAGATTTAATAATTTTTTCTTTATTATAATTTTTATCCAGTATGTAACAAAATAGATATTTATTTTTTTTATTTTGTTTTTTAATTAATTTAAGATAATTTTTTTTTTTTAATAAAAATGTTGGATCTAATACTCTTATAGATTTTTTATTCAGAAATTTTTTGGTTAGAATTGTTCCTCGTTTTTCTCTCACGGAGACCATAAAAAATTTTTTGATTAATTTTTGACATAATTTTGTTTCAGATTTTGAGTATTTCCAATCATCGTGAGCAAATGAAGCTGCATAAGAAGCAATCAAAGCTTTTTGTTTATTTTGACAAAAACCTATAAAAGAATCTTTTAATGATGGAGTAGCTTCTACATTCCAAATTTGATCACTTCCTACAATAAAATTATTTATTTTTTTGTTTTTTGTAAAATTATAGATTTCACTACTAGAGTAAAAATCTTCAGTTCTATTATTAAGATAATCTTTTTTAAATTTTTCAGTAGCCAAAATAGGAATAAAATTTAAAAAATTAAATTTTCCTAATAATCTAACCATTGTCCACTTTGACTTTACTAGATATAAAGTAAATCTATTAAATCTTGATAATCTTCTTGAGATTATTATTGGGGTTAAACCCTTTTTTTTTAAATAAGAACTCAAAGCGTATTGTTGTAGAATACCTCCATAATTCCAATTTAGAGGTAAACTTAAAATTCCAACTTTAAACATTTTTTTTTCACATTCAATTTCAAAGCAATTATGTTTATATCAACTAACATTCTATAAACAAAATTCTGAAAAAAATAAAAAATAAATCCTTGGTAACCACTTAAAAATCCTCTTTTGTAAATATAACTATAAAAAAAAAGTAATAGTGGTCTTATTAAAATAGGAAATTTATAATATATTTTAAGTTTATTTATCTTATTGGACTTTGAATTATCTTTTATCTTGAAATGCTGATTTCCAAATAAGTATTGTCTGGCTTCTCTTGATGCATAATCAATATGTTTTTTTAACCATATAATAAAACCTTTTAGATTTTCATCAATTATAATTAAATTTGAAACAAAAGTTTTTCCTTTTATAAAAACTTGCTCATCCATTATAACTTTTGGGTAAAATCCTTTTCCATTTTGCCAAATTCTTAAAGTGTAGTGTGGTGATGTTAATCCATAATTAATTATTTTTCCTAAAAATTTTATTTTTCTTTTTAAAACAATTCCATTAAAGTTATTTTTCTCATTTAAAATTTTTATAAAGTTTTTTTTTGAATTTTTTTCAAAATATTCATCAGCATCGACTCTTAAAATCCATTTTGTTTTAATTTTGACGTTTTTTAATACCCAATTCATTTGATTAGCCTGATCTTTAAATTTTCTTTGAAATATTTTTATTTTTTTAAACTTTTTACAAATCTTCAATGTTTTATCTGATGAAAAACTATCTACTACTATTATTTTATCAACAATTTTATAAATTGATTTTAAACAATTTTTAACATTTTTCTCTTCATTGTACGTTAATATTATTGCGGTAACTAAATCTTTTTGAGATTTTTTTTTTTTCAATTTATTTTTTTAAGAAAATATTTTTAACTAATTTATCTAAATTGTCGTTTTCAATTATTTTTTTTTCTGGATCTAACACATTTATTTTTTTTTCTTCGACGTTATTTTCAAACACATTTGTTAGAACATTAGAATCATTTATAATTTCATTAACAGAATTAATTTTATTAATTAAGTTTGATCTTTGTTTATTGAATCTTTCAATTTCAAGCTTCATAATATCAAGCTTCTTCCTGCTTTCAAAAAGCTCATTGCTTATTCTTAAATTTTCATCTTGAATTATATTCAATTTTGTATTTTCATTTTTTTTATTTATAAAATTATCATTCATTTTATTTTCTATTTCTAAATTTAAATGACTTCTTTTTTTATTATTAGAATTTTCTAAAATTACTGAATTAATTTTATTGTCAAATTTATTAAGCGTATTTGCTAGTTCTTGATTAAATTCAATTGTTTTTAAAAGCAAATCTTGTTGAGCTTCTATTTTTTTTTCTAAAGAATTTATTGATCTAAAAATATTTTTTAAAGAACCTCTAAAAAATTTGAGATTATTTTTTACAAATAAGCCTGACTTAATTAATAAATTCTTCACTAAAAACTTATCTATTTTTTTGTATTTAACCCAAACTATATTAAAAATATCATCAATAAATAAGTCAAATTTGTTTGGCTCAAACACAATCATATCATTTTTTGATATAATTTTTTCTTTAAAGGCTTTTATTGCCTTATCCAAATTTTTACTATTTTCATGCATGCATCTTTTAGTTTAAATATTTTTTTTCAACTATAAATTGTTAAAATTGAAATTTAGTAGATAAATATCATATATATACTATATCTAGATATTAAGTACCTTTGTATTTGAAAATAGCTAAGAATGTTTTTAGTATAATTTTTAAATCTAAATATAAGGACCAATTATTCAAATACCACAAATCTAACTCCATTCTTTTTTTCATCAATTGAAAATCATTTGTTGGTCCTCTTAAACCATGAATTTGTGCCCAACCAGTTAAACCTGGATTAGTTTTGTGTCTTTTTAAAAAATATTTAAGCATGTTTGAATAGTAAATATCATGTTCAACCATATGTGGCCTTGGACCAACAATTGACATATCCCCTTTCAAAACATTATAAAATTGTGGAACTTCATCTATACTAAATCTTCTTATAAATTTTCCAATTTTTAATAATCTTTTGTCTCCACTAACTACTTGATCAGTTTTTTTAAACTTAATATTTTTTAGACTTCTAATCTTATAGATTTTAAATCGACGACCATCCCAACCTGTTCGATCTTGAGAAAAAAAAATAGGAAAACCATCTTCTAAATAAATTAAAATAACACTTAATAATATGGCAGGTGACAAGATTAGTAAAAAAATTAAACTTAAAATTTTATCTAGAATTATTTTATAAAAAAGAGATACTCCATGAAATCTAGAAATTTCAAAGTTTTCGAAATGATATTTTGAGTTAATAAGATTTTTATTATTTTCTTTTTTAAATAAATATAAAATAATGATATCTACTGAATATTTTGTAACAATTTTCAATGTTTTATCCAAGTTTATTTTATCATCATTAACTATCCAAATCTGTCCCAGAGAGTGATATTCTAATAGTGACCTTACATCCTCATCTGTATCAAATATGGGAATTCTAATTTCTGACCTAATTTTTTTAATTTCACCTTTACTTTTATCAACTATCATGCAGCATTTATAGACATAAATGTCATGTTTTTTTTCATCTAAAATTTTTTTTACACTTTCGTAATTTCCTATAATTAAAATATTTTTTTGAATAATATTTTTTTTAACTAATAAAAAATAGATTTTATTTATTAATTTTTGAAAGAAATATAAATTAATAAATAACAATAAAAATAAAATAATAAAATTAGAATTGATGTTTTCATTTGTATAAAATTTAATAATTAAAATTGAAAAGAATAGAGATAAAAACAAACATCCAAAGTCCTTTTTAATAATATTTCTATCATAATAATAAAAATTATTATGTGATTTAAATAAAATTAAAGATAAAAAATAAAATATTATTGGAGTACTAAAGGAAAAAATAAAATAATTTGAATTTTCATAAACTTTATAATTTAGGATTTCATAAATAGAATAATTTTCTAAAACAGAAAATAAATAAATTAAAAAATAAATTGAAAAAGTTTTTAAAATATTTGAATTAAAGATAAAAAATTGATCATCGTTTTGAAAAACTTTTTCTAAACGAAACATGATTTATGATTTTGAATAATAATTTGATGAATAATTATAATAATAGCTGTAATAACTATCTTTAGAAGTATCCAGATCATTAAGAATAACTCCATCTATATTTACATTAACATTTTGTATCTTTTTCATTGATGAAATAAAAGCTGAATTCTTAGATGCTTCAGATCTAATAACAAATAAATTATAATCTGATGCTTGAGCTAAAATTAATGTATCTGAAACAGGTTGTACTGGTGGACTATCAATAATTAAATAATCATACTCCATTTTTAACAAATCGAAAAACTTTTTAATTTGTTCTTTATTGACTATATCTGACATATCAAATCTTTTTTCACCAGATGTAATTATTGAAAGTTCAGTTCCAGGTACTTTTAAAATACACTCTCTTAAATCTGTGTCTCCAGATATTATTTCTCCAAGACCAGGTATTACTTTATCAAATTTATAAAAACCATTTAGAACTGACGGTCGTCTAATATCAGCTTCTATAAACAGAACTTTATTAGATTTTTCCAAAGAAAGAGCTAAATTAAAAGCAAAAGTAGTTTTTCCCTCTGCTGGATTGCTCGAAGTAATTAAATAGCTTGAATTTTTATTAAATTTAGACTCAATAGTAGTTCTTATGCTTCTTATAGACTCAGAAAAATTAGAGTCTGGATCCTCCACAAACATCTGAAGAATATGATATCCTTTTTTTAATTCTTCAATTTTGGGCAATATACCTATTTGATTTAAACCTATGTTTTCAATTGTTTCAGGACTTGAAATCACGCTTGAGTTCATTTCTTTATAATAAATTAAACTATAAAAACCTAAAAACGATATCGCAAAAGCTAATAAAAAATTTTTATTTGGTTTTGGGAAAAATGGTGATTCAGCCAAGGATGGAGTTTCAATAACTTTCATTTTAGAAACTTGTAAATTTTGTGCTTCATTGGTTTCTTTAACTCTTTGCAAAAAAGTTTCGTAAAGTTTTCTGCTACTCTCTACTTCTCGTACAAATTTCATCATGCCTGCTTCTTTTTCTTCAATTTCTCTTAATTCATTTTTTGCTTTATTAAGTTCTTGATTAGAAAGGTTGATAAAGTTTTTTAGATTACTTAATTCAAAAGCTTTTTTTTGTATAGTTACATCCAGTATTTCTTTCAATTGATTTTCTAAACTTTCATTTTGCAAATATGCTTGTGCAAGTTTTGGATGTTTATCTGTATAAATTAACTTTAAAGATTGAATATTGCTCTCATTGGCAGATATATTGTTTTTAATATTGGATATTTCTTCTCTATTATTTAAATCCTTAATAGCAAGAAGCGCATCAACATCTCCTTCGGCAACTTTAATTGCAAGTAAATCATTTTGTTGAAGTTGATATGTTTCTTTTGCGTCTAAAATCCTGTTTGATATAGATTGAATTTCTTTTATTTTTAACTCTTTAACATTGCCTGTATCAATTAAATCATTCTCTCTTTTATACTGAGCAAGTTTATTATCGGCTTCATCCATTTGTTCAGTTAAATCTTTTAATCTCTCAGTAATTTTTGTATTTGCGTAATTTGTAATTTGAATTTTGCTATCAATTTCGTACCTTTGATAAGAGTCAATTATATTTTTCAAAGCTAATTGAGAAATTTTTGGATTATCTGAAACAAAAGATAATTTCAAAACATCGCTTCGAGGCAAATTGCTAACTTCAAAATTTTCTCTTAAAATTTGTTTTAGGTAATCTTTGTCTATAACTGGTTTTTTGGATAAAATTCTATTAAGTGCCGTTTGTTCTATAGATGAGTATAAATTTTTAAATTCTAATTCATTTTTATTATCTTCTAAAATATAATCGATAACCTCCTCACTTTTTAGAATAGCAATTTGATTATTAACACGATTTTGCATACTCTCTAATGAATAAACTTCTTCAATGTTAATAATTTTATTTTCATCCGGAGAAATTACTAATGTTGCATTACTAATATATTTTTTTGTTAAATTTAGAGATATAAAAAATACTACAAGTGCTATCAACAAAGATAATATGATTAGGTTTTTAATATTTTTTTTTGCAACTAAATATAAATATTTTAAATCTCCAACATCTAAAAAATTAAAAATATTTTGAATCTTTTTCATAAAAATTATAATAATTATTTCTTCAGGAAACTAAAAGACTAAATCTGAATTTTATAAATAAATAAAATAAAGGTTTTTAGATAATTTTAAGAAATTGAAACTAATTTTTAATTATATAAGTATTACTTTATGTCTTTTTTTAAAAAAAATTTTTTGTTCATAGGTTTGCTTCTTATTTTACAATCTTGCGCTACACTCCCAGGAATTAATCAAAATCTAGAACCAAAAAAAATCAACACAATTATTGAAACTAAATACTCAATTAAAGATGTGGACATAGAAATAATTAAAATCAACTCATTATCTGAAATTGATTTTAATATTTTAAATTCAAAAAAAGTTGAAGAATTAGATTTTAAAGTAAAAAAATTTAGTGATATTTATGAATATAGATATGAATATATTTTAGGCCCTGCCGATATCATTTCAATAAATTTAACAGACACAGATGACATAGATAATTCTTATGAAATTGATCCTGAAGGTTTCATAGATTTGCCATTTGTGGGAAAAGCAAAAATAGACGGGCTTGTACTTGATGATGCTCAAAATTTTTTAAGACAGATTTTGAGTGAATTTTATTTAAATCCAGATCTTCAAATCAGTATAGAAGAATACAATAGTAGTAAAGTTCACGTTGTAGGTGCTGTTAGAAATCAGATAACTATAAGTCTAGATCAGAAACCCATAAAACTGATTGAAGCGGCTATACAAGCTAATTTTAATCCCAACGCTGCCGATAAAGTTTTAGGGACAAAAGGTTTTTTAAGACGTGATAACAAATTATTTAAGATAAATTTAAATAATGCGTTTACAAGTACAGATGATAAAGAAAATTTTTACTTAAAAAAAGATGACGTAATTTTCATAGATAGAAATTCGGAGTCAATACACGTATTCGGTGAAGTAACCAAACCAGGAGAGTATTATCCAAATAAAAACTATTCTTTGACTGAATTAATTTCAACCTCAGGTTTAAATCAATTAACAGCAGACGCTAAAAGAATTTATGTAATTAGAGAAGACATTGAAAATTTTTTAAAAGTGAAAATTTATCAACTAAATATTCAAAACCCTGTAAGCCTGATTGCTGGACGAAAATTTTTACTTCAACCAAAAGATATAGTTTTTATTCCACCAACAGATATAGTTAAATGGAACAGAGTAATAAGTTTACTATTACCACAAACAGATCTATTTAGCTCATATAATCCTATTATACAAAGTGGTGTTAAAAGTGGATCAGATAATTTAACTGAGTAATTTTCTAACATTTAAAGAAAATATTAAAACTACAAGAATTTGTATAATTGGAATATGAAGTGAAAAATCAAAACATAAAATTAAAAATAATAAAAATAATAAATAAATATTTTTTATGTTTTTTAATTGTACTTTTTTAAAAACTTTTAAAATTAAAAAAAAAAGAAGAAACGTACCAAAAAGACCAAATTCTCCAATAAATTCAGCTAAATCAAAATGAGCGTGATTGGCAAAAGTATTATCTAATTGATTGAAAAAAATTTTAAATATAATTTCAAAATTGCCAGCTCCATATCCAAAAAATAAAAAATTATTTAACTGAAATAAAGAAAATTTTGCCAAATCGCCACGTGCTAAAGTTAAATTTCCATTTTCATCATTTATATAAATTAATAATTCAGACTCTAAAAATGCAAACCTATCTATTAATTGATTGCCTCCAAAATAAAAACCCAAAATAAAAACGTCTAATAAAATTATTGCTATTAAAGTGTTTAAAATGAATTTATTCTTGTAATTCTTATCTCTGAAAAATTTAATTAAGTAAATTAGGATTAATACTAAAAATAAAAAATTTCCAAGTCTTGAAAAGGAAGTTATTATACCAATTGTAATAAATAATAAAAATAATCTTAAATAAATTTTTTGAAAAAAATAATCTTTTTTTTTTGAATTTAAATCAAAATATTTCAAATATTCTATACCAGCTAAAAATCCTAAATTTAAGAAACATGCAAAAACTGTTCTATTTATAAAAAAACCAGTGGATGAATTTTCGTAATTTTGGTTACTAATAAATAAAAAATCAGGATTTCCAATTAAATATAAATAAACTGCAATTACAGATGCAATAAAACTTATTAAACTTAAAAAAAAGTAAAAATTTTTAATATGTCTTTCTTTATAAAAAATACTTTTGAAAATTATTAAATACATAATTAATGAACAATAATTTAAAATACTAAAAAAAGTTTTACTTGTGTCAAAACTGATTGAACTAAAATTATTTTTAAAATTTAAGTTAATTAATAGATTATATTTATAAGGTGAAAAAAATTTTAACATATCAATGGGGAGAGGTATAATTTGAAAAAATAAATATAATAAAAAAAATAAATAAAAAATTAATATTTGTTTATTATTTAAATAGAACTTTTTAATGTGGGCTTTATAATTTATATCTTTTAAACAATATAGAAAAAAAATAGAAATTAATACAAAGTTAACTTGAGCGAATAAATCATAATTGCCTCCATTAAATATTAATAATAAAAATATTAAGAAATAAAAAAAATATTGATAAAATGTATTTTTTTTTAAATGCATTAAATTTAATTTGGAGAAATGCTTTTATTAAATACTGTCTTTATATTTTCTGCAATCAGTGGATCTTCAATTATATTTATATTTTGATTTATTTCTGAATTAGTTGAGACTGTTATCACTAAACTTTCAATTAGGTCATTATTTCCTTTATTTTCTTTTATTGTCTCTTCAGTAATTTTTGCTATTAATAAGTTGTTAGTTTTTACCTTTTTTGATGCTTCAATAAAAATTTTTTCTGTAATTTTATTATTACCACTCTTAGAGATTACTTTAGAAAATAACTTGATTTCAGCATCTGACCCTTTTGAATCTTTCACTGACTTTTCAATCAAATTATCTACAATTTTTGCATCTTTTTTAATTACTTCCTCTAATTTCTTATTATCTTTCTCAGACACTGAAGATATCACTTTTAAAGCTAAGCCAGATTTAT
>Ga0255759_10003489_pt1 | contig 13785 bp, 11 predicted proteins | sample 101ome_20_FD_179959 | JGI IMG/M metagenome (GOLD analysis project Ga0255759, IMG submission 179959) | Coastal salt marsh microbial communities from the Groves Creek Marsh, Skidaway Island, Georgia - 101404AT metaG (version 2) | ecosystem: Environmental > Aquatic > Marine > Intertidal zone >...
ATAATTATATAATTTAAGTTAATATAATGCTTATTTATGGTCAGTCAATCAAGTTAAATAAAAATGCAAAAAATAATTTTATTAGATGATGATGAAAATATACTCTTCTCAGTTCGTGTGATGTTAAAATCTCATGGTTACGATGTGAACACGTTCTCTGATGGGTTCGATATGTTAGAATATTTGAATAATAATCACAGTGATATTTTAATATTAGACATTAAAATGCCAAGAATAGATGGCCTTGAGGTTTTCAACTTAGTAAGAAAATTTTCAAATATACCTATAATTTTTTTAACATCAAAAGATAGTGAAGTGGACGAGCTAATCGGATTGAGACTTGGAGCTGATGATTACATACGTAAACCATTCTCGCAGAAACTTCTCGTTGAACGAATAAAATCGGTACTCAGGAGATCGAAGAGACACGAGAATAAAAAAGAACATAAAGATGTCACAAACCTACAGTATCTTGAACTGAATAGGGAAACATTTATTTGTAAATGGAAGGATAAAAATATAAACCTCACCTCAACTGAATTTTTAATATTAGAGTCACTGATTAAAAGACCTGGATCTATTAGAACGCGAGATGATCTAATAAATGATGCATTCAAAGAAGGATTCTCAAAAGAAGATAGAGTAATTGACAGCCACATAAAAAGAATTAGGCAAAAATTTATTTCAATGGATCCAAACTTTGATTTGATAAAAACAATCTATGGTATTGGCTATAAAATACAATGAAAGTAAATAGAGTTAGCACTAATGAGAAAATTTAAGACTAATATTTTCCGTCTTCATTTATCTGCAAAAATATTGATATTTAATCTTCTTGCATTGGTATTACTATTAATTGGTATTTTATATCTGACACAGTTTAGGGAAGGTTTAATTGAGTCAAAAATTGAGTCATTAGCTGTACAAAGTGAAATAATATCAGCAACAATCTCAGCAAGCGCAACTTCAAGTAAAGGAACAAACCTATTTTTTTTTGATAAGAATATAGATGGAACAGAGGCCTTCGATCAAAGGGTAATACAGTATAGGAACTATACTATAAATAAAAAATTACTCGAAAATATCATTGGCGAGTTAATAAATCCTGAAATACTTAATGCAAAAATTTATGACTCTAACAACAACATTATCCATGACTCCAATTACTATTTTTACGGAAAAAATATTAACAAAGATGCGCTCAATCCAATCGAGGAAAATTATTTTAAAGCATTTTATTCAAAATTTATAAAAGAAATTGGATTTGATAGTATCTACGATCTGAATTATGAAACTGATTATAAAACCTTGTCGAGAGCGTTAAAGGGCTCAAAGAATATTGTTGTAAATAAAAATGAAGTTGGTCAATCCTTAGTGCATGTATCAATGCCGATTATAAAATATAAGGCAATTATTGGTTACCTTGTTTTATCAACACAAAATAACGCCATTGATATGATTGTATATGAAGAAAGAATGTCTATCCTAAAGGTCTTCCTCATTGCATCTCTAATCACTATTATACTATCTATCATATTATCAAATACAATAGCAAAACCAATGAGAGAACTCTCTCTTGCAGCCGATAATGTTACTAATAATCTGCAATCAAGGGAAAATATCCCGGATTTTAGTAAGAGAAAAGACGAGATTGGAGATTTGTCTAACGCACTAAGAAATATGACCTCAAGTTTATTTGAGAGAATAGACAATATTGAGAGATTTTCAGCTGATATTGCACATGAATTGAGGAATCCACTAACATCATTGAGAAGTGCTATTGAAGCATTCTCTATTACTAAAAGAAAAAATGATCGGTCAAAATTAATCAATATAATTCAAGAAGATATAGATAGGATAGATAGGTTAATTGCAGATATTTCTGAAATATCTAAACTTGATACAGCACTTACAATTGAACAAAGAGATATAGTAGATATATATGAATGTTTAACCACATTAATTCAGCAGGAAAATTACAGGTATAAATCGAATCAAATCAAATTAAGTTATTTACAAAATGGTGTGAAATTTTATTCAAGGATAAATAAGAATAAATTTAATCAAGTTTTTATAAACTTATTTGATAACGCAAGATCCATTTTAAAAGATAATAGCGAAATTATAGTAAATATTAGCAATGACGACAAATATGTAATAATTGATGTTGAAGACCAAGGCGGAGGTATTCATGGAACAAATATTGATAGAGTCTTTGACAGATTTTATAGCGATAGATCAGATAAAACACCAAACAAACATACTGGACTAGGGCTCTCAATCGCCAAACAAATTATTGAGTCCCATGAAGGAGTAATTTCAGTTGAAAACTATGTAAAAAAGGAAAATAAAGGTGCAAGATTTAGAATTCAAATCCCGAGGTTTGGATAAAAATATATTTATACTTTCGTATACTGATAATTTAGTATATCAAATTAGATTAAATAAAGAATATTTATAAACTCAACAATTGGTTAAAGATATAAAATGTTTGATGATTTTCTTGTAAAAGATATAAAGCTTGCTGATTTCGGGAATAAAGAAATGGAGTTAGCAAGGGTAGAAATGCCAGGATTAATGGCATTAAGAAAAGAATATAAAGATCAAAAACCACTCAAGGGAGCAAGAATTGTTGGTTGTCTGCATATGACAATTCAAACAGCAGTTTTAATCGAGACTCTTGTTGAACTTGGAGCACAGGTTAGATGGGCTTCATGTAATATATTCTCTACACAAGATCATGCCGCTGCAGCAATAGCAAAAAAAAACATCCCTATTTTTGCTTTTAAAAATGAAACCTTGGAAGATTATTGGGAATTTGTTGATAGAATTTTTCAGTGGCCTGATAATAATCCAAATATGATATTAGACGACGGCGGGGATGCAACAATATATATAATATTGGGCGCAAAATATGAGTGTGATAAATCTGTTCTTGATAATCCACAAAATGAAGAAGAAGAAGTTCTATTTAAGCAAATTATAAAAAGAGCAAAATTAAGCCCTAATTGGTTCACAAATATACAAAGTAAAATTATGGGTGTTACAGAGGAAACTACTACTGGAGTTAACAGACTAGTAATGATGGAAAATGATACCACTCTTCCATTTCCAGCTATAAATGTAAATAATTCAGTAACAAAATCAAAATTTGATAATTTATATGGATGCAGAGAAAGTCTCATAGATGGGATAAGACGTGCGACTGACCTGATGATAGCAGGGAAAATAGCTGTTGTTGCTGGTTATGGTGATGTGGGTAAAGGATGTGCTTCGTCCCTGAAAGCCTCAGGAGCACGAGTTATAATTACAGAAATTGATCCAATTTGCGCACTTCAAGCAGCTTTAGAGGGCTATGAAGTAAGAACTATGGATGAAATTTCATCTGAAGCTGATATTTTTGTTACCGCTACTGGTAATAAAGATATCATTACTCTGGAACATATGAGAAAAATGAAAAATATGGCAATTGTATGTAATATTGGTCATTTTGATGCAGAAATACAGGTTTCAAAACTTAAAAATCTAAAATGGGAAAACATTAAACCTCAAGTTGATGAAATAGAGTTTCCTGATGGAAAAAAAATTATTTTATTAGCTGAGGGAAGGCTTGTAAATCTTGGTTGTGCTACCGGGCACCCTAGTTTTATCATGAGTGCTTCATTCACAAACCAAGTACTAGCACAAATAGAATTATTTAATAACAACGATAATTATAGCAATAAAGTATATATGCTTCCCAAAAAACTTGACGAAAAAGTCGCGAAACTTCATCTGGAAAAACTTAACGTACATCTTACAGTTCTAAATGAAGACCAGAGCGGTTATATTGGTGTGTCTACCTCAGGTCCATTCAAACCAGATCATTATAGATATTAATACAATCCACTGACATTAAAATAATTTTATTTCAAACTGATTAAATATTATTTTTATTTAAAAATTTTGATAGACTTCTATTTATGGAAGCTCTTCTAAAATACTTTAGTACGCCAATCAATATATATTTCTTAATTTTAATATCATTCTTAACGGCGTCAATAATACTAATAAGTCGTGAGATCGGTCCTCTTAAAAATTATATCATTAAACTTAGAGATCTAAATATGAACTCACTATTATTCAAATATTCTAAAAGTGAAAAAAAAGACCAATCTAGAGTTTTAGATGATGATGAGATTTACTCTTTCTCTGAAATTATATGGGTTAAATTAGGCAACAAGCTAGTTGATGCAAATTTGAATTATGTGAATATTTTTAGGGATCATACTTATGAAGAAATAATTACTACTAATACAACTTTTATCTCTCCAGAAGAGGAAGCTTTGCTAAATGAAAACCCAACTCAATTAAAGAAAATCATAAAAGGCAAACAAGTCCATTTTGAAATAATTAAAACAAAAAAAGAAAATTACGTCATATTTAGTGCAAAAAATATGACTTCTACAAATGATAAAGAACAATTATTTATTATGCAGAATGAGACAAATCTGCAACTCATGAACCAACTTACTAATCCAATTGTGATATACGATCAAAATAAATCCCCTATATTTTTCAATTCATCTTTCCAAAGTTTTTTCTCATTAGATGACGATACCTTGAGTAAAAAACCAAATGAGTCAGAAATCTTAGAAATATTAAGGCAAAAAAACCTTCTTCCATATCAGGCAAACTTCAAAGAATGGAAAAAACAACAACTAAATATCTATCATACATTGGAAAATAGAGAGCAATGGTGGTATCTGCAAGATGGCAGGACACTTAGAGTCATATCCCAGGCAAACCCGATGGGAGGGGTTACTCATATCTATGAAAATTATACTGATAAATTAGCATTAGAGAATGAAAGTACCCTTTTAGCATCTATTCAAGAACAAACAATAAATAGTCTTTCAGAGGGTATTATATTGTTTGGAGTGAATGGAAAAGTTAAATTACACAACCATCAATTCAATAAGATGTTTGATATAGTTGAAAATATCCAGAATATACATATTGAAAAATTGCTCGAGGTAATTGAGGATCAAGATACCTCGTCAATATTCAAAGAAATCTTAATTAATGTAGTCTCTTCCGGGGTTAATAGAAAAGATCATAGTAACACTTTGGTATTTAAAAAAAATATCCTCCACTACCAATCATCTATATTACCGGATAGATCTATCCTCTACACATTTACTGATATCACAGCTAGTCAAAATATAGAGAATGCGTTAATTGAGAAAAATAAAGCTCTTACAGAGGCTGATAAAATCAAGACCAATTTTTTGAATAATATATCTTATGAACTTAGGGCTCCACTCCAAAATATAATTGGATTTTCAGATATCCTTGAAGCAAGATTATCCAATATTATTAAAGATCAGAATATTATTGACTATTTAAATGATATAAAAAAATCAGGTAGAGAATTACATCATCAAATTAACCAAATTCTTGAATTAACAGATCTTGAGTCAAATAATCTGAAATATGATCAGATTGAATACAGCACAGATAAACTCCTAGTATTACTCCAAACTGAACTCAATAAATTAAATTTTTTAGATAAAAAATTTATAATCAAGGTGTGTAAGGACAATAAATATGAGTCATCTGAAAAATGCAGCATAAACATTGGTTTTGTTAGAGTATTCAACCAACTAATAAAAATAATTGACAAAAATCTTGTAGGGCACAGTGAATTTGAACACCAGATAATAATGTCAAAGAAAACAGACCATGATTATGATCATTATATATTCAATGTATCCAACACGGAATCAATTTATCCCGAAGACTTACATTCTTATTCACTCACATCGGATGTATACTCTCCTGGAAGCATAGAGAAAACTATATTAGAAAAATATTCTCAAATTCTGGGATGCCGGATAGATTTATCATCAGAATTTAATGAATTCAAAATAAAAATCCCAATAGTTAGTGATGAAAGCTGAAATACATAATATAAATACTCTCAATGAGTTAGATGCTTTTGTAAAATATATAGCTCCGATTTTCAAAAAAGGGGATTTATTAGCATTAAATGGAGAAATCGGTTCTGGCAAAACCACATTAACAAAACACTTGATTAATTATCTTACCGCCACCAGGATTGATGAAATTAATAGCCCTACATTTAATTTATGCCAAACTTACTCAAACGAAGATCTTATAATATCCCATTACGACTTTTATAGACTTGATTACCTCCAAGAAATTGAAGAATTAGATATCAATGATTCAATTAAAAATAATTTCACAATTATTGAGTGGGCAAATAAATTTTCTTCAATTTTGCCAAAAGATCATATTGAAATTCAAATAGACAATAAATCTGACAAAAGAGAGTATAAAATATTATTTCATGGGGAATATGCAAAAAAGATTGCCGCTCATAAAAATAGGTTAAGTTTTCTATCAAATTCAAATTTAAATATTAAAAAAATTACAAATATGAGAGGAGATGCTTCGAAGAGAAAATACTACAGAGTGAATGATGGTACGGAGAATTTTGTCCTCATGGATGCATTAGAAGATAGTATAAATAAAACAACAACATCAAAGACCATAACTGACTTCATTATTTTCAGGCAATACCTTGAAGATATTGGTTTGAGAGTACCTAAAATTTATGAATTTGATATTCAAAAGCAACTTATATTGGAGGAAGATCTTGGGCTGACAACATATGATGAGTTATATTCGAAACTTAGCTTTCAAGATCTTATTAATCCCGCTATTGAGTCACTGCTAATATTAGTACATTCCGATTATAAAAATATAAATGACCTTGATGGTAAAGCTTTTGAGCCACAAAATTTTGATGAAAAGGTATTCATTAATGAAAGTAAAATATTTATTGATTATTATTGGCCTTATGTCAAAAATTCTATCTGTCCGGAAGAGGAAAAGTATGAATTTTTGTCTATCATAGAAAAAATATATTCAGATCTATCTACTGACAAGACACTAGTGCTAAGAGATTACCACTCACCAAATCTCCATTATCTGCAAAATGAAAAAGGTCATAAGAAGTGCGCCTTAATAGATTTTCAGGATGCCCTCTTGGGACATCCACTATACGATTTAGTATCTCTTGCTCAAGATGCCAGGTTTACTATTAGTGAAGACCAAGAAAGATATATTGTTGATACCTTTGAAGACAAATTTCTTTTTAATGATTTCCAACTCAGTAAGTCATCGTTCAATGAACAATACAAAATATTAGCAATACAAAGGTCCTTAAAAATATTGGGTATTTTCGCAAGACTTTCTTTGTTAGAGGGTAAAAATAACTATATAATACACATGCCAAGGGTTCTTGATTATATCAGACGCTCGATGGATTGTAGCTTATTAAATAATCTAACCCACTGGCTCAAGATTAATTTTAAGGATACATTTGATGTTTAGATCCTTCTTCCCTATGCCAAAAATTTTTTTTCCAGCCGCATTAGTATGGATAATATTTGTAACAATTATTTGGTTCTGGATTGGTAATGATATTGCTTCTCTTCTTGGCTTAGCAAGTGAAGAAGCCGAGGAGCCAATCATTGGGCTTGGATTTTTCATAACGAAAAAATTTGTTTGGTTTTATATATATTATATCTTATCTACCTTAATATTTGCTCTATTTTGGTTTAGATTTGCACCACATCCATGGCAATACTGGTCCATATTGGGCTCCTCACTAATAATATTTTCTACCTATTTTGGCGTCCAGGTTATGGTAGCAATTAATAACTGGAGAAGGCCCTTCTTTGACTCAATCCAGGAGGCACTTGGGGGTGAGGCGCAGGTACTTTCATCGGATTTATATTACTTAATGTTGGTTTTTGCCCAAATTGCATTTGTATCATTAGCTGTTTTTGTATTAACAAGATTTTTTGTTAGTCATTATATCTTCAGATGGCGTACAGCAATGAATTTCTATTATACTGATCAATGGCAAAAATTAAGAAATATTGAAGGTGCAGCTCAAAGAGTCCAAGAAGATACCATGAGGTTTGCTGCTATAATGGAAGGACTCGGTGTTTCAATAATCGACTCAGTGATGACTTTGATAGCCTTTCTGCCAGTATTATTATCATTATCTGAGTACGTTACCATCCTTCCTCTAGTTGGAGAAATACCGGCCCCCTTGGTTAATGCAGCAATTTTCTGGTCTATATTTGGAACGATCTTTTTAGCTGTGGTGGGAATTAAATTACCTGGCTTAGAGTTCAGAAATCAAAGAGTTGAAGCCTCCCTTCGGAAAGAATTAGTATATGGTGAAGATGATGCTAGTAGAGCAACCCCTCAATCAATTGGTGAACTATTTAATAATGTAAGAAAAAATTATTTCCGCCTTTATTTTCACTATCTGTATTTTAATGTTGCAAGAAGTTTTTATTTACAAGCAGATAACATATTTTCATACCTTATCTTGATCCCTACAATAGTTGCTGGAAAAATAACGTTTGGGATTTTACAGCAAATACTTACAGCTTTTGGTCAAGTCTCAAATTCATTTCAGTATATCGTAAATGCATGGCCAACGATTATTGAACTTATTTCTATATTTAAGAGATTGCAAGCTTTCGAGTCTACACTTTCTGGGAAAAGTCTATCAAAAATTGAACTCTCAAAAGATGAATATCAAAAAGAGTAGCCAAAATAATTTTAAAAAAAAACCTACCGACGCATTTATTCTAGCTGCTGGCTACGGTACACGTTTGCTCCCACTCACTGAAAAGTACCCAAAGCCGCTGGTAGAAATTGCAGGTAAACCCATGATTAGTTATATAATTGATGCCCTTCAATCAACAAATATTGAAAATATTTATATCAATGCCTTTTATTTATCTGATCAATTAGAGGAATACTTACAAAACAATTATTCCAATATCATTATTTCAAAAGAGAAGGAACTTTTGGATACGGGGGGAGCATTAAAATATGGTATCCCCGCAGACTACGATCAATCAATATATATTATTAACTCAGATACGATGCTTTTGAATAATTATAAGGATTTATTATCCAGATTGAGCGAAAAATATATTTATGATGACGCTGATGCTGTTTTGGCTTTATCCAAAAAAGAAAAAGCAATTGGGTATAATGGGGATGGTGATTTTTTTCTTGATATAAATAATAATATCTCCAAAGAAAATTCTAGTAGTTTTGAAAAATTTGTTTTTATGGGAATTTCAATTTTAAATACTAAAACTCTGGATAAAGTAAGTGATAAGATTTTTTCGCTCAATATCATATGGAATAATTTAATACTTGAAAAAAAGTGCTCTGGAATAATTCATGAGTCAAATTGGTATCATACTGGTGATTTAATATCATTAAATAACTTTGAAAAATATTTAATTGAGAACAAATGAAATTAATTTTTTATGACTTCGAGACAACTGGTAGAGACAAATACTGGGATCAAATAATACAAGTGGGAGCAATATTATGTGATGAAAACTTAAATGAACTCGATCAATTTAATATAAAATGCAAATTAAACAAGTCTATCATTCCTGCACCACAAGCACTTTTGGTGAATGGTTTATCAATGAGTGAAATAGCAACACATCATCTATCATACTATGATCTTGTTCATCAAATGAAAGAAAAATTTGAAGATTGGAGCCCCGGTATTTTCATTGGGTATAATTCCATCAATTTTGACGAAGAATTTCTTCGTAACGCTTTATTTCAAAATTTACATGAAAATGCTTATCTGACTCAGATTAACAACAATGGTCGGGCGGATGCTTTAAATATAGTTCAAGCATCATCCATATTCACACCTACTGCTATAAAAATACCAGACACCAAAAACAAATTTAAATTAGATCTATTGGCACCTTTAAATAACATTGAACATGAAAATGCACATGACGCATTAGCTGATGTAATTGCAACAATTGAACTTTGCAAACTAATAAAAAAAAATGATGGAGAATTTTGGGATCAATCACTCCAATCATCTACAAAAAGAGGTGTTTCTGAAATATTTGAAAAAGATACAATGTATTGCCATCAAGAATCATATTATGGCAGTGTATACCCTTTCGTTACGACTCATGTTGGAACCTTCAATAACAGAAATAATTCTGAAATAAATATATTATTTGATTTAAAAAAGGATCCAAAAGAATACATAGATTTAGATAAAGCGCAACTTAAAGAATTATATAAATCAGAAAAACTATTCAGATATATTAGAAATAATAGACACCCCATAATAATGCCAAAGGCTTATGCCACAAGCTTTACAAATTATGAAAAAATTGGTTTTGATGAACTAGAGTCCAGAGTAAATATTATTCAAAATGACCCAGACTTTAAACGAAGAATACTTGAAATTCATAACGAAACGTCAGAGGGCTACTCCACTGAATCTCAAATAGATGTATATGAAGAAGAAAGTATATATTCAGGAGGATTCCCTAGCTTATCTGATAAATTAACAATGAAAAAATTTCATAGCTCTGCATGGGAAGATAGAGTAAAAATTTGCGAAGAATTCAAAGATAAGAGATATACATACTTTGGAAAACAAATTATTTATAATCATAACATAGACCTGCTAGAGATGAATGATAGAAACATATTACAAAAGGCGACTGCAAATAGGTTAATGAGTAATAACAGTGAGAAATGGCTAACTATTCCAGAAGCATTCAATCAAATTGATAATCTAAGAGATGAGCATGGGGAAGATGCTGATATTTTAAAATTTATAGATGAATTTAATACATATCTTGAAGATTTATATCAATCTCATAGCAGCGGATTATTGACTTCTGAGTCATAACTGATAGGCTATTTGTAAAGGAGATGTAAGATGGCAACAAAACAAATAACAGACGATAATTTTCAAAATGAAATAAACAATTCTGATGTACCAGTTATAGTAGATTTCTGGGCTGAATGGTGTGGTCCTTGTAAACAGATAGGTCCAGTACTTGAAGAAATATCATCAGAATATGATGGTCGTTTATCAATAATTAAAGTGAATATTGATGAAAATCCTGTAACTCCTACCAATTATGGAATTAGAGGAATACCTACATTACTTCTTTTTAAAAACTCAGAATTAGTATCAACAAAAGTTGGTGCTTTCCCTAAATCAACACTATTAGACTGGATAGAAGAAAATATTTAGCATTAATTGTTAAGTTTAATTATTTCACCTGCAAGATATAAGGATCCACATATAACAATCCTATATGAGTCTTCTGGAAATAATTTAATTTTGTCGAATGCGTCAAAAATATCTTTTGCGGCTGTTGAGTCTATACCTATTTTTTTTGCATTTTTACTAATATTTTGAGGATCTTGAGAGTTATCTTGATTAGGGATCTTTATTGAGAATAATTTAAATATTTTACCCTTAAATGGAACCAGGAAATCATTAGAATTCTTTGTAGATAACATCCCGATTATCATAATTAATTTTTTAGCTTCTAGCTCATTCAAAGCCTCTGCTAGTGCTAGAGCCGCGTGGGCGTTATGTCCTCCATCTAACCAGATTTCATTAGTGTTACCAAGATATTGATTTAACTTACCACTCTTGATATGCTCAAGTCTTGCCGGCCAAGCAGTTTCCTCTATTCCCTTTGCAAAAGTATCTGTGTCTACTTTTAAATCCTCTATGGAAGATATCGCTGCAATAGCATTGGCAGCATTAAATTTTTGATGGCTACCTACCAAGCTTGGATTTGGAAGATTAATATTATATTTCTCATCTTCGTAATTAAAACCATTTGGATTAATTTTAATAGAATAATCTTCTCCATATATTTTTGATTTATTGTTTTTTAATTCAATAAATTTTTTAAATAATCCTATCAAATCATAATTCTGTTTTGATATTACAGTCGAACTTCCATTCTTAATGATACCTGCCTTTTCTTTTGCAATATCTTCTAATGTATTCCCCAAAAACTGTTGATGATCAAGTCCAATAGGTGTGATAACCGATACTAATGGTTTCTCAATTACATTCGTAGCATCAAGTCTGCCCCCTAACCCCGTTTCAAGAATCAAAAAATCTGAACCTGTAGTTGAGAATTTTAAAAATGCAGCAGCGGTTATTAATTCAAAAATTGTTATTGGCGATTCCCCGTTAACTCTCTCAGAGTAGTTAAGTAATTCTATTAGTGATTCATCATCTATGTATTCAAAACCGCCAACATTACCAATCCTAAACCTTTCATTAAAGTCCACTAAATGAGGTGATATATATGAGTCTACCTTAAACCCTGCCTGCGCTAGAATAGAAACTATATATGATAATGTTGACCCTTTCCCATTTGTTCCCGCTATGTGTATGATGTTTTTAATTTTATTTTGTGGGTTACCAAGCTTATCGAGTAAGCAATTTATTCTCCCCAAAGACAAATCCATCGATTTTGGATACAATTGTGCAACACGATCCAATATTAAGTTAAATTGATTAGATCTCATATGTTTTGGGATATATCTATTTATTTAAAAGAAGTTTACAGATAGTAATCAATTTATTCCTGAGTTCATGCCTATGCACAACCATATCAATCATACCATGCTCTAGCAAGTACTCAGATCTTTGGAATCCTTCAGGTAATTTTTCTTTAATTGTTTGCTCTATAACACGTGGCCCAGCAAAACCAATCAATGCGCCTGGTTCAGCAATATGAACATCTCCAAGCATTGCGTATGATGCAGTCACGCCACCTGTTGTAGGGTTTGTTAAAACTACAATATATGGAATTTTTGCCTCATTTAATTTTTGAACTGCAATAGTGGTTCTTGGCATTTGCATCAATGACAGAATTCCCTCTTGCATACGTGCACCACCTGCTGCAGAAAATAATATTACAGGTGATGAAGTGTGAAGGGCCTCATCCATTGCTTTAATAATAGCCTCTCCAGCTGCAATACCAAGTGAGCCCCCCATAAAAGCAAAATCTTGTACAATACATATAACAGGAATATTTCCAATATTTCCTTTTGAAATAACAACTGCATCATCCATACCAGTCTTTTTACGCGCGTCTTTTAAACGGTCAATATACTTTTTTTCATCCTTAAATTTTAGAGGATCAGAAATGCTTGTATCTACTTCGATTATTTCATATCCACTATCATATAAAAGATCTAATCTCTTTTTTGCTGGAATCTTCATATGATAGTTTGATCCAGGAATTACCCATTGATTTGATTCCAAATCTTTGTGAAATACCATTTGCCCACTTTCGGGGCATTTTATCCATAGATTGTCAGGAACATCTTTTTTAGTAAGTATTTCCTTAATTTTTGGGGTTACAATGTTATTGATCCAATTCATTTCCAATTACCATCGATTAAGATTATAAAACACTGGCAAGATCTTTTATCTTTTGAAGAATTCCATCCCTAATACTTGCCTCGGATTTATTATTTTCAATAATATTTACCAATGCAGAACCTACAATAACCCCATCAGCAAAGCTACTTATATTCTCTACATCTTCTTTTGTTTTAATACCAAACCCAACACATACAGGTATCTGAATTTGCTCTTTTATATCAGATATAGCTTCCTTTACTTTAACTATATCTGGTTTCATTGAACCTGTAACGCCAGTTATCGATACATAATACAAAAATCCATCTGTTTTTTGCATAATTTTACTCAGTCTCACTGAGTCTGTTGTTGGTGTAGCTAGCCGAATAAAAGATAAGCCCTTCTCAATAGCCATATCACAAAATTCTACGTCTTCTTCTGGGGGTAGATCAACAATAATTATTCCATCCACACCCAGGGATAAAATTTTATTTATGAAT
>Ga0255759_10003494_pt1 | contig 13770 bp, 14 predicted proteins | sample 101ome_20_FD_179959 | JGI IMG/M metagenome (GOLD analysis project Ga0255759, IMG submission 179959) | Coastal salt marsh microbial communities from the Groves Creek Marsh, Skidaway Island, Georgia - 101404AT metaG (version 2) | ecosystem: Environmental > Aquatic > Marine > Intertidal zone >...
TTTCTAAAAAATTCTGTTCCATCAAAATCAGTATAGCTTAATCTTGTTAACATTTTACTTGGTTTAAACCCAAAGTCCGATCCTGGTAACATTGCTACACCTGTTTCGTTTAAAATTGCTTCACATAGTTTTGATGAAGTTTTGTATTTTTTGTTTTTAAATTCTGGCATCAAATAAAAAGCGCCCTGTGGTGGAGCAATTAATACCTTGTTTGATTTCAGATTATTATAAACATAATATCCAACGGAATTTAATATTGCTCTAACTTTAAGTTTATATTGATCATGCTCATGAGCGTAAGCTTCTACAGACGCATATTGTGTGGGTGTATTAACTGTTGAATAAGACTCGCTAGCAAGTGATTTTAAACTTTTTAAAAACTCTGTTAATTTTTTTGGAACAGCTAGAAAACCTAATCTCCATCCTCCTGCACCACACCATTTACTTAATCCGCCAGTTATAAAAGTCAATTCAGAATAAAATTTTGATATTGAGTTATATTGATTAGTAAAAGTGAGATCAGTATAAATTTCATCTGACAAAACCATTATCTTATATTTTTTTGCTACTTTAGCTAATTCCTCTAAATTTTTACAAACTGCTCCAGATGGATTATTCGGAGAATTTAGAATTAAGATCAAATTTTTATTTTTTCCAACTGATTTGATTTTTTTTTCAAGTTCTTTGCCGGTAGGAAACCAATTATTTTCTCTTTTAGTTTCTAACCAATGAACTTTATTTGAACCAATCTCCGCTTGAGGTTCATAAGATACCCAACCAGGTGCTGGAATTATAATTTCTCCATTAAAAGCAATATGAATTAATAACATTGCCTCTTTGGAGCCAGGCGTAATTAGAATATTTTCTTTTGGATAATCATTTCCTGTTCTTTTAAATAAGTATTTTGAAATATTCTCTCTTAATTCAAGTAATCCTTGAATAGGCAAGTATTCTTTTCTATGAGCGTTCTTTTTTAAAGCCTCTACAATTTTTTCTGGAACTGGAAATGGAGACTGTCCAAAGCCAAACTGGTATACTTTTTTTCCATTAGATATTAGTTCTTTAGACTTTTCATTAATTACAAGTGTAGAAGACTCTTTAAGTTTTAAAATTTTTTTTTTTACTTTAGATGCCATCTTAACTTTTAATTACCTATACGGGGACTGCCTATTACAAGTCAAATCAATTGTGATAATAGGAACATTTGACAAAACGATTCGGTCATGTTTTAATCTTATTTTGTTCTCAACTTAGGTCTACATATAGTATAAATAAAAATTTCTAACACAAAAAATGACTTATCAGTCTCAAAGAATAATAGCATTACTAGGTCCAACTAATACTGGAAAAACTCATGTTGCAATAGAAAAAATGCTTGAATTTGACTCAGGTATTTTTGGTTTACCTTTAAGATTGTTGGCAAGAGAAGTTTATGACAAATGTGTAAATAAAGTCGGGGCAGAAAAAGTAGCTTTAATAACGGGTGAAGAAAAAATTATTCCAAGCACTGCTAATTATTTCATTTGTACTGTTGAGTCGATGCCTAAAAATAAAGAAGTCGACTTTATAGCAATTGACGAAATACAAATGTGTTCTGATAGAGAACGTGGCCATATCTTTACTGAAAGAATGCTAGAGTCTAGAGGAACAAAATTGACAATGTTCTTAGGTTCGCAAGTTATGGAAAATATAATTGATGAACTTGTCGAAGACGTAGAGTTTGAGAAAAAAGAAAGGTTTTCAAAATTAAGTTACTCGGGGATTAAAAAAATATCTCGTTTGGACCGTAAAGTTGCAATAATAGCTTTTTCAATTGAAGAAGTTTATGCGATTGCAGAATTAGTAAGAAGACAAAAAGGAGGAGCTGCAGTTATTATGGGCTCCTTAAGTCCTAAAACCAGAAACTCACAAGTAGGATTGTATCAATCTGGAGATGTAGATTACTTAATCGCAACAGATGCTATTGGTATGGGATTAAATATGGATATAAATGAAATCTATTTCTCAAATTTAAAAAAATTTGATGGCAAAAAAACTAGGCGCCTCAATCTAATTGAAATGTCCCAAATTGCCGGTCGTGCAGGAAGATATAAAAATGATGGAGGATTTGGCACAACAGGTGACTGTGAGACTTTGAATTCAGATGAAATAGAAAAAATAGAGAAACATCAATTACCTGAAACCAAATCAATTTATTGGAGAAATTCAAACCTAAATTTCAGCTCCCCTGAAAAGCTAATTGCATCACTTGAGCTTAGACCTGATAAAAAAAATTTATTGAGAACGAATGACTCACTTGATGAAAGTGTATTAAGGTTTTTTCTAAAAAAAGGTGCTAATAATATAATTTATCATCAAAACTTAGAATTACTTTGGGAATGTTGTCAAATACCTGATTTTGAAAAAAAAGCTTACGGTCAGCATATTAATATTATTGATAAAGTGTTCCAATTTCTTTCTACACGAAAAAGAAGAATTCCAAGTACTTTTATGAAAGAACAACTGAAAGGTCTTGAAAAAGATCATGGGAATGTAGATTTGTTATCACATAGATTATCTAATGTTAGAACTTGGTCATATGTTGCAAATAAAAAGAATTGGGTAGAAAATTCAGATTACTGGGTTCAACTTACAAAAAGTATCGAAGATAAACTTTCAGATAAATTGCATGATGAATTAACTAAAAGTTTCATTGATAAAAAAATTAGTATTCTCTCACGTAGTCTAAAACAAGATTTAGTCTTAAATACTGAGATCAATGAAGATAATAAGATTTACATAGATGGTCAGCTAATTGGTGAATTAAAAGGTTTAAAATTTTTAATAGAAGTAACCTCAAAAACTTTAGATACAGATATTAAATCAATCAAAAAAGCGGCGAGAAAAGGTGTTGAAAAAGAATTAATAAAAAGAGTGGAAAAAATTTTAAGTAACACAGATTTATCGGTTAATAACGAGAATAAAATTATTTGGAAAAATAATCCTATTGCTCGATTAAAAAAAGGAAGCAACTATTTAAATCCAGAATTCGATATAATTGCTGACGATTCTTTAGACGAAACATCTAAATTGAAATTAACTAATTTTTTAGCAAAATGGTTAGACAATTACATAAATGATATTTTGGGAGATTTGATTAAGCTTACAAAACATAAAATTAATAACCAGTATTTAAGAGGACTTGTGTTTCAACTTTACGAGAAAAATGGAGTAGTTAAACGAAATGAAGTTGATAAAATTGTAAAGCTAATTCCTGCTGAAGAAAGAAAAAAATTATGGGGGATGGGAATTAAAATAGGCAGATATCATATTTACTTACCTAAAATGTTAAAACCAAAAGCTGTAGAATTTCGAATAAGTTTATGGAATTTATTTCATGACTTATCTGGTAAAAATTCTATACCGAAATCTGGATTAAACTTTTTAGTTGATGCGAAATTAGAAAGAAACTTTTTATTACTTTGTGGTTTTGAAAAATTTAAAGATTTTTTTGTAAGGATTGATATTTTAGAGAAATTATTTATTAAAATAATAGATAGTACAAAAGATAGAAAATTTAAAATAAACTCGAGTATGATGAATTTATTGGGTTGTTCTAAGGAAAATTTCTTGAAATTAATGAATTATATGAATTATAAGAAAGATAAAGAGGAAGATGCATACATTTTTAAAGGTGAAAAGAAAAAAAAAGAAAAGTTATTTAAATTTGACAATAAAGAGAATCCATTTAATAAACTACGTGCTTTAAATATAAAATAATTTATGAACAAGCTAGATAAAGAAAGTGTAATTGGTATATCAGCATTATTAGTACATGCTGCTAATATTGATGAGAATTATTCGAGTCATGAAAAAGATTTGGTTAAAGAATTTATAAAATCTTACCTTAAAGAAGAGAATTCAGATGAAATTTTAGAGAAGGCCGAAGAAATAGAAAAAAACTCTAATCAATTACTTAATTATACAAATATTATAAAACAAAACTCATTAGAAATAAAAAAAGATATTATTGAACATCTTTGGAGAGTATTAATTTCTGATAATACTGTTGATCAATATGAATCTAATTTAATGAGGCGAATTTGCGGGCTAATATATTTTTCAGATAAAGAATGTGCTGAAATTAAACTAAACTTATTAAATTCAAAATGACATATATTGTGAAAGATGAATGCATTAAATGTAAGCTGACTGATTGTGTAGAGGTTTGTCCAGTAGATTGTTTTTATGAAGGTGAAAATATGCTCGTGATCAATCCAGATGAATGTATTGATTGTGGCGTTTGTGAACCTGAGTGTCCAATAGATGCCATAAAGCCTGATACCGATGAAAGCGTTAAAGGAATGGAAAAATGGTTGTTGCTTAATAAAAAGTTTTCTGCAATATGGCCTAATATTTCAAAAAAAAAAGAGCCTATGGCTGAACATGAAAAATTTAGAGAAATAAAAGATAAATACGATAAGCACTTCTCAGATAAACCAGGAAAATAAAATATGCCTAAAAAGAAAAAAGTAAAAAAAACAAAAAAAACTAAAAAAGTAAAAAAAGTAAAAATTAAGAATTCTGCTAAAACTGTAGTTAAACCTATTGAGAAAAAAAATAGTATTCCTGGACAAGATGAAAAACCAGAGATTAAAAAAATTAAAAAGCAGCCTACAGAAAAACGTATTTATAATTTAAAAGATTTTGTTGTGTATCCAAAACATGGTGTAGGCAAGATCACAGCTATTGAAAAAGCAAAAATTGGAGAAATTGATATTCAATTTTATAAAATATTAGTTGAAAAAGAAAAATTGACTTTAACTGTTCCTATAAATCAACAAGCAAAATTAAGACCTATTTCTTCTATTAATCAAATTAATAAATGTATTTCTATCTTAAAAACTAAGCCAAAAATAAAAAGAACAATGTGGAGTAGACGTGCTCAAGAGTATGATCAAAAAATAAACTCTGGTAAAATCTATGAGTTGGCCGAAGTGGTAAAGGATCTTAATAAGAACACTGACATCATTGCTGATCAGTCTTACTCTGAAAGACAGTTATTTGAAAAAGCTTACGAAAGGCTAAAATCTGAATTTGAGGCAGTACTAAAAACAAGTCCTGAGGAAGTTCAAAAAAAGATGGATAAAGCCTTAGGTAGAACAATTATTTCAGAGAGCACAGAATAAAAAACGCCCTCTTTAAAAAATTAAAAAGGGCGTTTAGTTAAAGAGAAAACTATCTTTTTCTTCTTCTTTTTTTAGCTTTTTTCTTTTTAGTTTTCTTTTTAGCTTTTTTTCTTCTTTTAGCCATCTTTTCTCCCTTGTTATTAAACAAATCTTAATGATTCGTTTGTTAATTAAACATTAATTATTAAAAGATTCATGTCAAACATAAATTATTTTACAAAATTGATTCAAAATTAAATTTTTTTAATAAATTTTTTTATTTTTTAAATATTCTAAAAAAGTTAGCAATATCAATGTTTTTTTAAGCAATTTATTTAAATTTTTTTATAAAATTAATAAAGATTTTCTAATTGTTGTTTATATTTTTTAATTATTTCTTTTCTTTTTAACTTTAAAGTTGGTGTTAACATTCTGTTTTCAATTGTAAATTCCTCATTAATTAGAACAAATTTTTTAATTTTTTCTATTAAAGTTAAATTTTTATTTATATTTTCAATTATAAGTTTAATTTTATCTTTATTAATTTCTTTTTCTGTAACTATTAATGCAACTAAATAGTTTTTTTTATCTCCGTAAACAAAAGATTGTTTAATAAATTCGTTTAAACATAAAATATTTTCAATTTTACTTGGTGAAATATTATCTCCACCTAAATTAACAATAATATCTTTTTTTCTATCAGTTATTTTTAAATAATTATTATTATCAAGTTCACCAATATCACCTGTATGCAGCCAGCCATCTTTTATTACTCTTTCGGTTTCCTCCTTTAGATTCCAATAACCAAGCATTACATTTTCCCCCTTTATTAAAATTTCACCATCCTCAGCTATTTTCACTTTATTTGTTCTAAATGGGGGACCCACTGTTTCAACTTTTACTAAATCTGGTAAATTACAGCTCACTACTGGAGATGTTTCCGTGAGGCCGTAGCCTTGTAAAGTGGGAAGTCCTATAGCATTTAGAAATTCTCCAATATTTTGATCTAGGGCTCCTCCACCAGAAACGAAGGCTTGAAGATTTCCGCCAAATTGATTTCTTATTTTTCTTCTAACTAATTTTTCACATAAATAATTAATGATTTTTTCTCCAAAGGTTAATTCTTCTTTTTTAAGAATTTTCTTTCCAAGATATAAAGTTTGAGTAATTAGTTTTTTCTTAAGCCCTTTTTGTTTTTCAAAATTCATATTTATTTTTGTAAAAAGATTTTGATAAAATCTTGGAACGGCTGTCATGATAGTTGGTTTTGCAACTCCCATATTAGAAATTAATTTTTCTAAACTTTCGGCATAAAAAACTTTAGCGCCTACAATGATTTGTATAAATTGAACTGTATGTTCATAAGAATGTGATAAAGGTAACCATGTTAAAAATATAGGATCTTTTTTTTTAGTTAATGTTTCGAGTAATTCAACTGCCCCTTCACAATTAGATAATATACCACCATGACTTAAAATTACTCCTTTAGGATTACCTGATGTACCTGATGTATAAATAATACATGCAGGCATATTTCTTTTTAAATTATAATTAATTTCTTTATTATAATTATCTTCATTTAGAATATTCTTAATTAATAAACTATCAGCCTCTATTTCTTCAAAAGAGATTATTTTTTGCTCATTTAAATTTACATAATTTTTTATTTTTCTAAATTGATCATTATTTGAAACAATAACTAAAGATGGCTTACAGTCGTTTAAAATATATTTATAATCATTTGAAGAATAAGTTGTAAAAATCGGCACAGATATCCCTCCTGCGTTCATTATTGCAAGGTCTGCTATTAACCAGTAAGGTCTATTTTCAGATAAAATAAGGCATCGATCTCCCTCTTTGATAAGAGATTTAATTTTTGATGAGAGTTTAAGCACTCTCTCTTCAATATCTTTCCAGCTATAAGTTGGCTTTCCAGGTTTAAGCCACTTCAAAAAAGCTTTATCTGGATTAACCGTTTTACATTTGTCAAAATATAATTCTACGAGACTGTTAAGTTTATTTATCTTCATGTGATAAAAGTTTATTAACCATCATTTTTAATTTCTAATTACTGTTTTCGATTTTTTTAAATAATGCTTCACCTATTCTCCTATAACCTTCCTCGTTATAATGACCCCAGTTTCTAAATGGAAATAATCCTAAAGGATCTTTTTCTTTTTGAAATACCTCTTTGTCAATATCTATGAAGTTTATATTCAAATTTGCTACTATTTTCTTAATTTCAAAAAAATTATCGTCTCTTAATTTTGATTTATATCTCTCAAATTGAGGTAAATATACAAAGTGCATTTTAGCGTTTTTATCATCAGCTATATTTTTTGTATGATTTAGTATTGTTTCAAATTCTTTTAATGGGAGAGTTTTTTTTTTTGATTGTGAAATTTTTTTAATAAAATTCTTTGATTTGTCTAACCTTATGAATTTTAGAACTTTGTATTTTATGCTAGAATTTTTTATGGATTGCTCTCTTGCATTATCCCAGGCCCTAATAGATTTTATCAATATTTTTTGATTTTGTTTATCTATATAGTCTTGTTTTTCCATTAAGTTCTGAAAAAAACTTTTATCCTCAAGATATTGATTTAAATTTTTTATCGTCAGTTCATGAATTAAATCTGTTAAATCATTTCCCTCATAATACATCCATATAATATTTTGAATTTTCTTCGATTTATACTCTTTTAAAGATGCATACATCGATAAAGGTCCATTAGCCTTATAACCTAAATTGATAACTTTTTTATTTGATAAATCCCTTAGTATTGAAGCAATATCATTTGGTCTATTTACACAGGCTCCGTGGGTATAAGAGTCTCCAATTAAAAAATAGTCTATAATATTGTTTTCCCACTCACTGTCGGGATTATTAAATCCGTACCGATCACTTTTATAAATAGAAAAATAACCATTTTCATTACAATCAATAGTTTCCGAATTAGATATTCCTGAAAAAAAATGTATTTTTTTCTCTGGGTCATTATAAACTCTAGGTGAAACAGTGACAGTCATATTTTTGTTACCAAGTTTCATACTTTTAAAAATTTCATATTTAGTTCTCATATCAAAATCTAAATTTTTTTCTTTTTTTAATGTTTTGATATTTTTATTTATATTAAATTCACGGCCTATACTTTTAAAGTTTAGGTAAACTTCAAATAAATATATTCCAAAGATTAAACTTAATATGATTATTATTGTATAAGTTGAAAAAGTTTTATTATTGTACATTTCAAATTTGGTGGGCGAAGAGAGACTCGAACTCTCAAGGTATTGCTACCACCGGATTTTGAGTCCGGCGCGTCTACCAGTTCCACCATTCGCCCTTTTTTTTCAGATAATTTAATTTATTTTTCTTACTATGAGAACAAAAATAGTTGCAGTAGTAAACATAATTAACGCATATGCAGCCGTTGGTACCGCAAATACTACGTCATCGAATAACTGTGTAGTAACGAATAAGGCTAATGTTCCATTTTGTAAACCGCATTCAAGTGAAATACATTTTCTTTGCTCTACTCCAGACGTTAAATATTTGGCTAAGTAATAACCTAAAAAAATCATCGTAAGATTTAAAATTAGAGCAATTAAACCAGCTCTTTGTATAAAACTAGTTATCTTGTCCCATTCCTCTACCCATATTGCAGTGAAAATAATTAAAAATAATATTAATGATAATCGTTGAACAAGTAGAGTTTTAGAAACAATAAAATCAGTCATTAAAGCTCGGACAATCATTCCAAAAATAACTGGAACTGTCACTGCAACAAACATTTTTAATGCTATATTAAGCATTGATATTTCTTTAACGATTTCAATGCCTAGAAAACCTGCAGAATTATAAACAATTAAAGGAACTGTTATAACGGAAATTAAACTGACCACCGCTGTTAAAGAAACTGATAATGCAACATCTCCATTAGCAAATTTAGTTAATACATTAGACATCACCCCTCCTGGAGCAGCTGCGATAATCATTGTTCCAAGAGCTATTTCTGGTGGTAATGAAATAATTTGAATTAGAATAAAAGCAACAATAGGAAGCAAAATAACTTGACCAAAAAAACCAACAATAAAATCACGTGGGATTTTAATTAATCTTGTAAAATCAGATACAGTTAGACCAAGACCTAAGCCGAACATAATTATAGCTAGACACACAGGGGCTATTGTTTTTGCTATTTCCACAATTTTAACTAATTTTTAGTTTTGAGTGTTTCATCAAATTATACATGGTTGATGTAAAATCTGACCAAAGTTTTTGATGTATAAGATAATTTTCTTCTAACCCCTTAAGGTGTACTGGTTGACTGCCCATCGAATATTCTAAGTTTTTATTTCTATTAATAAATTTTTTCTTTTCCATTGCTTTAAGCTTTCTAATTACTGTAGCTCTAGGAATGGCTGAAATATCAGATATCGACGATGCATTAATACCTCTTTTCGCTTTATGCTTAAGTGAATATAGATAAAAATCCCTAAAATTACTTGGAGTATCCACAATCTGTTTTTGGGTTTTTTCTATTAATTCTCTTATTTGAACTAAAGCGATTGAGCCCCATACATTCCACGACTCTAAATCACCAAAAAAAGTTCTATGACGGACTAAATAAGGTATCTGAAATCTAAAGAAATATTCCCAGCTTACAGTAAAATGATCTTGTATAAACTTTACTATTGTTTCTTGGTTAATTCTATCTCCAAACCATTTTTGTGATGACAATATATTTGAAAAATTTGCCAAACATGTCGCTATTAAACCTATCGATGTTATTGGTTTTTGTATCGTAATTTTAGATACATTTAAAAATATAGATTTTCCCTCTCTATAAAGTATGCCTTGGTTCTGTAAAAAGTTTACTTTTCTTCTTATTGTTTCTTTTGGAATGCTTAAATCTTTCGATATTTCAATTAAATTTATTTTATCTATTGATAACCTCTCTTGATTATAAAAACTTTCAAAAGACATGTAGTGAAATCGATCCGATAAATTAAGAAAAACTTTATTAATTAAATATATTAGCACAAGGTAAGTATCGAAATCCTTAAATACAGAATAAGCTTGGTTGACCCAAGTTTGTTGAAATTTAATGAAGTGTTTTAAAACTTCATTGTTATTTTTTTGGAAGATTTCCCAAACTAAAGAACTATCTATAGATTGTTCTAGATTCTCAGGCTTTGTAAATTGAGCAATTTTTATATCTATAGGTTTGCTCATTAAAAATTATTTTTTCCAAGTAACGCTTTGATTAATTAGAATGGCCATTAAAATCCAAATGATAAAGGTATCACCTGGAGAGAACCCATAGTCTGCACCAAACATTCCCGCAACTATTACGATAGCGTAGATCACAACTGTCGATAAAATTAAACTTGCGAGGTATCTAAGAATTGTGCATTTTAAATTCATGTTAAAAAAATTATACGACAGATGTGTAGAACTTGCTAGGCATAAATTTTCTAAGCCTTTACTTGGCTTTGTAGCTTTTATCGAAAGTTTCTTTTTTCCTGTTCCACCAGATTTAATGATTGTGCCAATGGTTGTCGCTAAGCGAGAAGACTATTTAAAGATTTTTTTAATCGCTACAACTGGTTCAGTTCTTGGAGGATCGTTCGGATATATGCTTGGGGTTTTTTTCTTGGATGCTTCAATGGTTATAATTGAATTTTATGGCTATGAAGAAAAAGTTTTTGAGATGCAAGATAAGATGTCAACTAAAGGTGGTTTCTTAGCTTGGCTTGGAATTATGTTTTTAGCTGGGTTTACCCCTCTTCCATTTAAAGTCTTTACAATAACAAGTGGAGTGATTGCTTATAACCTTCCTGTATTCTTTTTTATTTGTTTATTTACTAGAGGGCTAAGATTTTTCCTTGTTTCTTACTTTACATATTTATTTGGGAAAAAGTTTGGTGATTTCATAGAAAAAAGAGGCGCGCTTTGGTTTACTTTAACTGGAATCTTTATTGTAGTTTTAGCGATCGCCCTGTATATGATTTTCGTCAAATGATGAATAGTAATAAATTTATCTTAAACAGTATTTTAGTTTTTAGTTTTCTATCATTAGCTATTGCCTACTTCATTCAATATAAATTAGGTCACAAACCTTGTAATTTATGTTTAATTGAGAGAATTCCATATATTTCAGCATTAATTCTAATTTCATTAATATTTATATTAAATAAATTTCAAAAAGTAATTGCCGGCATATTATTGTTACTTTTTATTTTTGGTGCGGTAGTTTCTTTTTATCATGTTGGGATTGAACAAGGTTTTTTTAGCGAGTCATTAGTATGTGATTTAGGTGCCTCTTCTGAAAATTTATCTTCAAAGGAACTTTTAAAACAGCTTGAAAGTAAAACAGCTGTAAGCTGTAAAGATATAACTTTTAGGTTTTTTGGGCTTTCTCTTGCTACAATTAATACAATTATTTCAATTTTATTAATTGGTATTATGATTAAAGTTATTAAGAATTATGGAAAAAACTAATAAGAAATATTTAGAAGAAATTATCCGAGTAGATCACGCTGGTGAGCGTGGAGCTATTAAAATATACGAAGGTCAACTTTTAGCTCTTAAAACTTTTAAGCAAGATGAATATTTAAAGGGAAAAATTGAAGAGATGAAAGAGCATGAAAAAGAACATTACGAATATTTCGATGGAGAAATTCAAAAAAGAAATATTAAACCTACAAAACTTTTACCTCTTTGGGATATCTTAGGAGTAACACTTGGTTTTGGTACTGCGATGCTTGGAGAAAAAGCAGCTATGCTGTGCACTGCGTCTGTAGAAGAAGTAATTGATGATCATTATAAAAATCAAACTTACAAACTTGGTGATGATGAGAAAGAGTTAAAAGAAAAGATAATGAAATTTCGTCAAGATGAACTAGATCATAAAGACATTGCTTATGAGCATGGAGCAACAAAAAAAGGTTTATTTGGAGTTTTAGATAAAGTAATTAAAACTTCTTCTAGAATAGCAATTACGATTTCAGAAAAAATTTAATTAGGGTTCTAATTCAATATCCCAATACAAGTAATCCATCCAGCTCTCATGTAAGAAATTTGGTGGAAAATTTCTACCATTTTTATGAAGATCTTCTACGGTAGGTGCGTAAGGTTTGTTTGCTAATTTTAAATCACAATCTTTATAAAGCTTGCCGCCTTTCTTAACATTACAGCTTGAACAAGCTGTTACAACGTTATTCCAGTCTGTTAATCCTCCTCTTGATTTTGGCAATAAATGATCGAAAGTTAAATCTTTTTTATCTCCACAATATTGACATGTAAATTTATCTCTTAAAAAAACATTGAACCTTGTAAAGTTTGGATTTTTTGAAGGTTGAATAAAATTTTTAAGGGCTATTACACTTGGTAAATTCATTTCAAAAGATGGACTTCTTATTTTTCTTTTATAATTTGAAACTATACTTACACGATCTAAGAAAACTGATTTTACTGCGTCTTGCCAACACCAAATTGATAAAGGGTAATAACTTAAAGGTCTAAAATCAGCGTTTAAAACTAGCGCTGGACATTTTTCTAAAGGAACTTTATCCGCAGAAGAAATAATCATACTTTAAGCTAACTGATACTAAAAATTTTATCAAGTTATAAATATGTTACAGTTTTAAAGCTTACGTATTAAAATGTTTTTTTATGAATTGTAATCCTAGACTAGAACCCTCAGTGGGTATACGATGTTCACAATTTTTAAATATTTTTGTTTCAATTTCATAATTATTTTTTCCAAAAAATTCTTTCGCTTCTAAGAATGAGTCGATAGTTACAACTTGATCAAGATCACCATGCATTAAGATTACATTTGGCCTAGAATTTATGTTTTTTGATAAATGTTCTGTGTCTATAATTCTACCAGAATAACCGATTACAGAATTTACTTTATCTTTTCTTTTTAAACCTGTCTGCAATGTAATCATGCATCCCTGACTAAAACCTCCAATAATAATTTGATCTGCACTTAAATTATTTTTTTCTTTAACTTCATCTATAAGTTTGTTCAATTTATTCTCAGCAACTAGTGATTTAGCTAAAACTTGTTCTGGCGTTTGATCCATTAAATCAAACCATTGAAACCCAGAAGGGCTTGCCGCACATTTTTCAGGGGCGTCGGGACAAATGAATATTGTATCAGGTAAATGAGCTCGCCAATAATTTGCAAGAATTGAGATGTCGTTACCGTCTCCTCCATAGCCGTGGCAAAGTATTACAGCATTTTTGGGTTTATTTTTAGAAAGTGGTTCTAAAACGATTGTATTTAATGAATAGGTCATGATAGTAGGATATTAGATGTCTGAATTTTTTTTTAACTTTATTGGTTTCACTTTATTAGGTGCTGTCGCTGTTGTTTTAATAATGGGTATATATACTTTATTTAAGGGTGGGAGTACTAGCAAAAAATATTCTAATAAATTAATGCAATTACGTGTTTTGCTTCAATTTATTGCAATCATCGTACTGGTTCTTCTGGCTTATTTTTTTAAAAATTAAATATATTTTTTAATTAAATTAATAAAATCCTCACTCACAAAATCCACTTCACCGATGACCCTGCCAAATTCATCACCGTTTTTATCGATCAAA
>Ga0255759_10003497_pt1 | contig 13768 bp, 14 predicted proteins | sample 101ome_20_FD_179959 | JGI IMG/M metagenome (GOLD analysis project Ga0255759, IMG submission 179959) | Coastal salt marsh microbial communities from the Groves Creek Marsh, Skidaway Island, Georgia - 101404AT metaG (version 2) | ecosystem: Environmental > Aquatic > Marine > Intertidal zone >...
TAAACCCATTTGATTTATGGAATGGTGCAAATTTCAAACTCAAGATTCGTAATGTAGAAGGATATCGTAACTATGACCGTTCAGAGTTTGATTCTCCATCTGCTTTGAGTGAAGATGATTCTGAACTAGAGCGTATCTGGAAATCAGAAAATTCTTTGCAAGAGTTTGTAAATGAATCCAATTTTAAGTCCTATGATCAGTTGAAGGATCGTCTTATGCGGGTTCTTAATATGGAACAAAAACAAGAACCAGTATATCGTCCAGAAATGGATATTCCTGAGACTAAACAACCTGAATTTTCTAATACTGATTATCAGGTTACTAGTAATAACGACGATGATGAATCATTGGAGTTTTTTCAAAAACTGGCAAATAGCTAAGTTTAAGGGGAGCAATGCTCCCCTTTTTTATGTATCACCCATATGTGCTTCTGAATCTATTTGTGGTGTAGGATCTATTGGGGTTTGTCGAGGAGGTGGTGGTGGAGGAGCTAATAGGTGTTGTTGTAATTTTGGTTCTTCTTCAGATAATGGGTGTTTAAAAGCATTATTTCTTGAATTTCTAAAAAAAAGTTGTGCTGGTGATATTGATGTTGCTGATGTTCCTGCTAAAAACTTTGCTATTGCTGTTATGTCATCATTAGATAATGGTGTCATTTTACTATCAGGAACTTTTGCTGGTATATCTTCTCGTTTTGGTGGAACAACTTTTCCACCTCTTCTTGATTTACGAACAGGGGGTGGTGATTTAAATTTTGAATATTTTTCTGGTGTAATTATTTTTTTCTTAATTAGATCTAATATAACAGGATCATCTTTACTAATAATACCTTTTTCAATCAATTCTTTAGCATATGCTTTTCTTCTTGAGGGCGATACTGCTTCAAAATGCATTCTATCTGTTCCAAGTTGTGCAAATCCATATTTCATAGCTAAATATTTCACGTTCTCTGGCATATCAGTTTTTCCTGGTATATACCCACCACTTCTTCCCCATCCCTTATAAGGATTTTTTGAAGGATTTATGTCAATTGCTGTTCCCCAAGAATGCATTGAAAGTCTTTTTCCACCTCTCATTGTTCTAAAATTATAAGAACTAACATGATCCATTTTGTAACCACGATCTATTAATTCATTTAAAAATCCTTTTGCACGGTCAGCAATTGCTTTATTTACAGTAACTTTTTTGCCATTTTTTAAAGTTATAGTAGTTTGGTTTTTTCTTATTCCTGGTCTACCAAATTCTTTAATTCCTTCTCTTGTTCTTGCATAATTAAACGGTGAACCTTTTCCACCCAAATAGAATTCTCTTTCGGTTGTTCCTTTTTGTGGATCAATTCTATCTGGAATGTTTTTCATAGAACCTATTTTATCTTTATATTGTATTTGTCCTGGTGCTTCACCTTCTCCTGGTGTATCTCCTGGTTCTGGTGCTGATTCTGATCCTGGTGATGGTTGTCTACTCTCAGATGTATCTTCTGGCAGATTAAAATCTCGGTTTGTTCTTGCTTGTGGTGTTCTAGGTGATTCTTTTGTTAACCCAAGACTTTTACCAACTGTTGCTGCTAATGCAGGAACAGAACCTAGAAGTAATCCTACTAAAGCAGAAAGTAAAGATGGATTCTGTTTTAAGTAGTTTATAATATCATCTTTTGTTATTGACGATAAACCTTTAAGTCTGTCTCTTAATGTTGTAGATTCCTTTTTTTCTTTTTGTGTTATTTTTATAGAATCAATATTTTCACTAATATTTAAAAAATTAGCACTTAATGAAGAAATGTTTTCAACAACAGAACTAGATAAATTATTTTCTGTTGAAGATATACCAGTTATTCTTTCACTAATAACACTAAGTGTCTGGAATAATCTTTCTAATAAAGAACTATTTTTGTCTAATGAACTAGATAAACGAACGATAGATTTATCAATGTCTTTAAGTTTAGGATCTAGTTCATTTAGTTTTCTTAACTTCAAGTCTAAGACACGAGATAGTAATCTTAGATATCTTGAAATTTTATTATTATTTCTTCGTGCTTCAACTCTAAACAAGTTAATGCGTGTTCTAATATTTCTTGTTTTAGAGTTTAATAATGCTGATACTTTTTGAAGATCTGATTCTAACATTTAGGTATAGATTTCATTTAAATCTGGTTCAGATGATTTAGGTTTTTTGTGAGGGGGCGGTGGTGCACTATTAACACCCGTTCCTGATTTATTTTGTCCTGGAGGAGATATATCATTATTATAAAAACGAGGTCCTGCTAAAGTACCTGCAACAGGCTGACTTTGTGATGGTGCTTGCTGTGCTTGTTTTTTTGCTTCTTCTTCTACTTTTCTAGATCTTTTTAATATATCATCTAAAATTTTATTCATTTCATCTTTAGTTTTAGGTGGAGTAAGATTAGGTGGAGTAAGATCAGCATCGTCCATACTTTGAAGCATTTTAGATTGCTCCATTAACTTTTCCATTCTGTTTTTATCAACATATCTTTCATATCCAAGCATTCTTCCAAAATCAGATGGATCTCTTAAAATACCTCTAAAATCAAGAAGTGGTTGTTTTTTTTCAATTTTTCCAAGAGCAGATGGTTTTAGTGGTTGTTCTTTTTCAATCATACCCTCAATATCCTTACCATCCTTATCTCCAGGCATACCTATCGCTCTTCCCATATTTTCTAGATATTTTGGTATCTCAGAACTTGTAGGATCATATACTGTTCCAGTATCATCACCAAGCGAATCTTTCCCTAGAGACGATTCAAATTGTTGTAGTGATTTTTGATACTGTTCTTCAGCATATTTTTCATTTCTGCTTTCAACTTCCTTTTTTGAAAGTCCAGTTTCATCACCATATGCTGGATTTATTCCAAAATAAGGTAATATACTTCTAGATCGTTCTTCTTTATATCCTTGTTGTTCTTGTTGTGTTTTAGCATCAGGTTGTTTTTCAGCATCAGGTTGTTTTTCAGCATCAGGTTGTCTTTGAGCATCATTTAATTTTACTTGATCTGCTGCTTCCCTAGCGTCACTAAGAGATATGTGTGGATTGCCTCCTCTAAGATTTCTTATCATAAATCCTTCTTGTCTAGGTCTGCGTTCTGCGTGAATGTGATCTCCTTCCAATAAAATATAATTAAATCCACTCCTTTTTAATCCCTGAATAGTTTTTTGAAGATCTTCTTTACTAACACCTCTTGTTCTTATGTCTATAGCTTGTCCTCGTGCGTGTGCACCAGGTCTTGGTTTTCTTCTTTCTATTGGATGTCGTGGAGATCTGTATGTTGATGTAACAACAGCTCCTGATGGTGCTAATCTTTTAAAATTTTCAAGTGATTGTTTTGTTTCTTCGTTTAAATTAGATGCTCTTCTTTCTACACTCTGACTAGAAAACGAAACATTGTCTGGTATTTCATAACCACTGGTTTCTTGTCTTTGTGGTGGTTCTCTTCTAGCATCAGGAGGAGGTGCTGTTTCTGTTTCTTGTCTTTGTAATGGGTTTACTCTATTTCTTCTATAATAATAATCTGATATCGATTTTGATGTTATTGGTCCTGTTGGAGATGATCTCCATCCTGGATTTGCTCTCCAATATTTTTGTCCAACTCCATATCTTCTAAATACAGTACCTAGATCTTGATTTGGATCTAAATTTTTAGATAATGATGCTGGTGCTGCTTGAATAAGAGGAAGACCTTCTCTACCACCAGTCCAACCACGATTTTTGTGTTCGTCTAGTAATTTTTCATACATCAAAATTTGTTGTACTGGAGAAAGTTTTCTTATTTCATTACTACTATACGATCTACCCCAAGCCTGTTTTCCATAAAGAGTTCCTCTTCCCATTTGAAAGAGTCCCCCATAACCACCACCAGGAGATAAGAGTGTTGGATTGTAATTTGATTCTCCCTGTATGATGCCATAAATATCTTCTCTAGTTACATTATGTTTTTCAGAAATTCTTTTAACAGCATCAGTAAATTCTTTATTATTATCTAAATTATTTATTCTTCTTTGTCTTGATTTTGGTACTTTTAAATTTGGATCATATTTTTGAGTTGGCCCAGGATCTATTGTTGGTCCTGGCTCTCTTTGACCGCCTGTTCTTCCTCCACCAGATGTATCTGGTGGTGGTAGATTAAATTCTGCATCACTTCCTGCTTGTGGTGTTCCAGGAGGTTCTTTTCTTAAAGCTGCAGCAGTACCTAAAGCACCAGCACCTAAAGCAGCACCTAATGCTAGGGGACTTGTTAAAATGCCTTTAATTCCAGATAATACTGAACCAATAAGACTTTGTTTTGTTTCTTCACCAGCTCCTGTGGCATCAGCAGCTGCTACACCAGAAACAGTTTTTCCAGTAGCAGAGTCTACAACAACTGTTCCTCTAGCACCTTCAACTGCAGCAGTTCTTGATTCTCTCTCTTGTTGAAGAGAGAGTTTATCTACTTTTTCAGTTATATTTTGAGATTGGTTGGATAGATATGTTAGTTGGTTACTTGTAACTGTGGATAGTTTTTCAATGTTCTGAGAAACAGAATCTACAGTTCTTTGTAGTTGATTTTGTTGTGATAATATATTATCAATTTTATTATTTGTGACAGATACATTATCTGCCACACTTTGAACACTTGTTTGTATTGAATTTATCTCAGAAGAAATTTGATCTATTTTTGATAGTTTTTCATCAATAACAGATTTAATTGAACCTATAGTATTTTCAAGTGTTTGATTATTATTAGAAGCTTCTTGTCTAAAATTATTAAGGTTTGTAGACAATTCATCAACTTTTGAATTTATTAAATCACTTATCTTACTTAAAATTTCTTCTGATTCTACTGCCATTATACTAGACTTTCTTGTTCTCTTTCTTTTCTTTGTTCATCAAGATGTCTTAATAGCATATTCATATAGATATCCCGCTCAAATGGTATTAAGTTTTCTATTTCTGTAATAGAATATTTATGGTGTTGAGCCATTGAGAAAATTACGTGATAGTAATTCTCTAAACTATTATGACTCAACGCCAAGTAAAAAAATCATTTAATGAGTTGAACTCTATAGTCCTTTCATTACCAAGAGAATTTTTATATCTAATGGTGTGTTGTAACTTTGGACAATTTTCAAAAAATTCTTGAACCTGTTCAAAAACTTTAACACTAAGGTTTTCAAGAAAGTCTTCAATTTCTTGATTTGAATAATCACTTAGTTCATAAACTTCATCTCCATTATAAATCTTATCCACACATCTAACAATTAGTTTAAACAAATGTTCATCTTCTTCATTTAAGAATTCTTTATCATCATAAAGTTTTGCAGATGGATATTTCATAATCATTCCAATACTGTCAGAAATTTTTATAATATCTTTTTTTTCTTTTGGAATATCAACTTTAATATTTTTTAAATTTACTTCAAAATCATAAACTTTATCATCCTCATAATCTTTATATGAAACCTTTAAAACTTCTTCTACTGATATTGCTCTTAATTGTAGAAAGATATATTCTAAATCAAATATTGCTAAACTATCAATATCAAGATCGCTATCCAAAGAGCAATTATTTACTATTTGTTTAATTGCTGTAAGAATATCTTCTGGTTCATCAGACTCTTTTGCCATTAGAAGAAGTTTTTCTTCTTTTACAAGAAAGGGTCTGAAGTTTTTCTTTTTACCAAGTGAAGGCACTTCAATTTTATATGATGGGTGTGATATTTTAGGTAACATTATATTCTCCAAATATTATTGTAATAAATCAGTAAGTGTTTGTTGTCTTCTTAAATTAGTTCCTACGATTACATATTCTCTATAATGTGCTGATAAAGTTAATTCTACAATTCCTGGGTCTGCCCAAGAAATAGGCACCTCTGTTATAACGACAGGATATGCATCAAACAAATTAAATCCAACAGCATTTTCACCTTCTGGTGTGAATAATCTTAATTCAAATGTAGAAGAATAATCTTCTCTGAAACCAGCATCATAGTTAGGCAATTCATTTATATTTCCAGATCTTTGGTCTGCACCACCAGTAGCATCAAAAACTTCTCTTATCCAGTTGTGCCAAAATCTCCAAACATCTCCCAACTTATCACAAGTTACAGTAAATATGATTTCATTGAATTGTGTTGAGAATGGATACTTATGAACTGGTCCAACACCATATCTTTGAACATTTACAGTAGAAACTGCGATTTGTGGAGTACGAACATTAGCAATTCTAAACTCCATCATCTTAGAAATATTTCTTGTGTCATTGCCACCTTCAACATTTTCAATAACAGCATTCTGTAATAGTCTAGGCAAATGAACAGTCATATTAAACTGGTTCTTTTTCAAATAACCATTATTATGAATTTCTTCTCTAAAAGTGCTTATGTTGAAAGGCATTTAAATTTCCTGTTTGTTTATCTTTTATATACCCATTGTGCTGTTTGTAGAGGAACTACATTTTCCCACTCATCAACTGGTATTCTTATGAATCTACTTCTAATGTGTCCTCTAAGGTAATGCTTTACACATAATCTCATTAATGGGTCTTTACTATCAAAATTAACATTTAATCTAAAATTAGGAGGTATATCTTTTCTATCTATACCTGTTAAATTAAATAGAAACTGTAATCTCATTTTAGGGTCTTCTATATAATGAAGATTTAATCCTAAAAATCCACCTTTTGCTGGTCCCAATGGAATAACAAGAGGGAATCTATCCCACATTGGTAATGTATCTTTATGTTTAGCATCATAGTAAAACATAATTAGATTACCTTGACCTCTGTTTCCAGAAGTTTTTAGTATATTAGTTCCTTTATCATCAGGGTCTGTAGGAAGTCTATTATAACCAGTAAGTTGTCCAACTCTATTTTGAAACCATTCTGCTGATTTTTGTCTTAGACTCTCTAGTGTTTTTCTGTTTAATAATTTTAACAGATTTGAAAAATTCATTATTTAATTCCTAACTCTTTTTCTGTGAAGATGTGAAAGGTCCATTTTCTATCTTCACAGAATTCTTTAGCTGCTTTCCACTTTGCTTCATTTACACCCCAATTTTTTACCTCAGATAAATATCTTTTGGTAATCTTTTCTTTTTTCTTTGGTGGTCTAGTTTGATTTGCTGGTTTCACTTCTATTAACACCGTTTCTTTCTTACCATTTCTATTTATCTTATTTACTATAAAATCAACAAAATAACGATGTATTCTATTATCGATAGGTGAACGGTATGGTATGACTACTTCTTCAGAACCCCAGGATATTATACTTGGGTCTTCGTCAAGTCTTATCATTAATTTCAATTCCCAACTTGAACGATAAATAATGTTAGTTGGGTTTCCCATATACTTATCTGGATTTTTTGGTTTAAAAAAACCTTTATACTTGCTCATTTTCCATATAAATAAATAAAAGTATTTATACATTAAGTAGGAATCAAATGCCACTAAGATATTCAGGCGGAGTGCCTAGAAATATTCCACAAAAACCACAACCTCGTAGAACAGGAAGTTCTGTGTTTCCTAGTGATTTAATCACTGGTAATAGAAGATATTACATACAAATTGAATTAGTTAACTACAGAAGTGGGTCATTTAGTAATATTTTTGGTGCACAAACAAGAAATCCAAGTGGTGGTATTATTCTCCCAGTTCCATCAAGTTTAGCAGATGTAAGTGTTTTGAATTGGGAACAAAAAAGTTTATTAGATGAAGGTATGAGAACTGCGGGTTCTATATTTGGTTCATCTTTGCAAGCAGCTTTTCAAGCTGGAAGTTCTACTGCTGCTATAGCAGGAGCTTATGCTGGAGTAACAGTTAATCCTGGGTTGTTTATGGTATTTACTCAACCTAATTTTAAAGAATATGTATTTAAATGGGATCTAGTTGCTAATAATGAAGACGAAACAAGAAGAATAGCTGATATTGTTAACTCATTTAAATTTGCTGCTGCTCCTGCTTCTACTCTTGAAAATACGGCATATTTATATCCAGATATTGCAATAATGAAACTATTTCCAAAAGACTACTACACTTTTGTAATGAAACCAGCAGCAATTACATCAGTTCAAGCTCAGTATAATGGTGCTGGACAACCAGCATTTTTAAGAAATGGTGCTCCAGTAAATGTAAAATTAGCAGTTCAATTTAAAGAAATCCAAATATGGGAAAAGAATAGTTGGAGTAGAGGAACTAGTTAATGCCAGAAGATAGATATTTCGATAAGTTTCCACAAATACAATATTCCAATACTGCTTCTATTGATATCACAAGAAGAGTGACAATAACTGATATTGCTTACTTTAACCCTTATATTTTCTATACTTATGATATTTCAGAGCACGAAAGACCAGATCAGTTTAGTTATAGATATTATGACGATCAGTTTAAAACTTGGTTAGTATATCTATCAAATAAAATTGTAGATCCTTATTATGAATGGTATTTGTCAGATGACGAGTTCAATTCCTTTCTCACTACAAAATATGGATCTGTTGTGGAATCCCAACAAAAGATTGATTATTATAGAAACGATTGGACTAACAGTGACCCATTAGAAACAAATGGATATGAAGCACTTGCTTTTTCTTTGAAAAAATATTGGCATCCAGTGTATGATGATTTTGGTAATATACTAGAGTATAAAAGAGTACCAAAAGATTGGAAGATAACAACAAATAAAATTGTTTCTTATGAAGTAAGCAACACTAATTTTGTAGAAAATGAAATATGTGATATTGTATTTACAGCATCAAATACTGGTTCTGGGCAAGTTATTTCTTCTTCTAATACGAGAGTGTATTTAAAACATTTATCAGGAACACATTTAGAAAGTAATACTATTACTATTTCAGGTTCAAGTTACATATACGGTAGAGAGAGTGAGATAAATACAATTTTTACATCTGCAACTCTTGTATCAAATAATATAGCACCAGAAGAAGAAGTTTATTGGAAAGGTATTACACATTATGATGATGAACTTGAAAAGAATGAATTTAACAGAACTATTAAAGTTTTAGACAGTTCGTTGGCAGGAAATGCTGTTATAGGTTTACTTGACTTACTTGAGGAATAAATATGCCTAAAGAAAATCCAGGACAAATATCAAGCTTACAAGTTACCATTGGTGGTCAGACAGTAGACCCTGCTCTTGTTGCTGGTATTATGATAAAACAGTGTTTATCACAAAAATTTGGTCCTATTGGTAGAATATCTGTAATTGATGCAGAAAGAAATTTAGCAAAGATAAAAGGTGATGGGTCAGAGACAGCAGAAGTTAGTTGGACAGACCACAACGGTCAAAGGTTTAACTTTGAATTTATGGTTGATACTGGGCAAAATATAGATTCTCATAGTGATGGCAGTGATACAAACAATTCTGCAAGAAAACATAACACTTATATTTTTACTTTAAATGGAAAAAACACAAAGAAGGTAAATGGTGGTGTTGTTTTTGGTGCTAAAAATGAACCTGTGGAAGAATATTTAAGAAATATTTATAAAAAATTAGACTCTAAACCTTTAATAGCAAAAGTAAAAACTGACCCAACTTCTCTCGATTTTAAACAAATGTCTTTTTATGATGCAGTTCAAAAGTGTCTGAATAATTGTAAAGTCCAAGGTCCTGAAAAATCTTCTTATTGTTTTGTTTTTGAAGATAAAGATGGCAATCCAGTTCTTGATAGTTGTGAAAATATGTTTAGTGGATCGCCTGTTGCTGATTTTACAGAAAGTGCAACAACTCCAGAATTTCCAGATGATAGAATTATTATTGAATATTCACCATTTAATATTTTTGGTAATTTCCATCAAATTAGAAATGCTTTTGTAAAATCAAACTATCATAACAAATTTACTGGTGCTACTGGTTATAATGTTGATGGAGAAAATAAATTTAAAACTCTTGGTAGAAATCCAGGAAAAAAAGATCCTGGTAGTCCTAATAATAATATGCATTACTCAGCAGATTCACTTAATAATGAAAAACCACAAAATAAATACAGAACAATGGCAGATAGATATAATTTTCAATCTGCTCACCTTAATGATAATGCTTTTGAAATTAAAGTTTTTTCTAAACCTGGTGTAGATGTATCGAAAATTATTAACGCTTCTATTCTAGCAAAAGATGATAAAAATACTACTACTGGAAATCCAAAAACAAATGGAAAAGGGTTAGTGAGGACTATTATACATAGAATTGGTGCTGTTGGAGAAGAACCAAGATATACTCAAGTGCTTCAAATTTTAAAGGGAGACCCAGAAGGAAGATGATAAGATATGGTATGATAGTTCATAAACCTACAACAGAAAAAGAAGGTGGTAATGGTGTAAGTGTTGGTATGATGATTAGAGATATGATGAGTCAACCAGCAGAATATATTAAAACTGAAGACTTAAAGAGAGCTAAAGTTATGATGTCTACAGAAAATGCTAATTTGGCTGGATTGGGAGGCACACCACATTTACCAGAAGGTACTTATGTTTTATACACAGAAATTGATGGCATTCCCCATATTCTAGGAACTTCTGGGAGACCATTTGGCTCTAAAAACTATGTTCCACCTTGTTCAAAAGAACACGATAAAGATATACATTTGGACGCATTGGATGAAAGATTTGGGGATACAGCAAAACATGGTGTTCAAAAACCATTATACAATTTAAGATTAGGAGCATCAAAAGAATTTAGATCTGGTGATGACCCATTTTGTAAAGAAAATAAAACAGTAAAATGGAAAGATAATTGAAATGTCAGAGCCTCCACATTATAAACCAGGGACTGGAACCGGAAATGAAGTTGCTGCTAGGGAAACAAAAACAGCACCTATACCAACTATTGCTGGTGCACAAAATATAAAAACCATATTAGAAGGGTTAAATCAAGTAGACCCACAGAGATTATCTAATGTTTTTCCAAGATTTTATGATGAAGTAGAAAAAATAAAAAATGTTTTAAATGCAAAAGGAAATCCTGGAAACAGTTCTGGTGCAGCTGGAAATGATAAAGGTGGACAGACACCAACAGGTTCAGTTAAAGAACTAGTAACAGATGCTCTTACAGGAGCATTAAGTATTCTAGTTAAACAATATGGATATGGTCCAGTTTTAGTTTCTTTTACTTTACCTCTTTTTACTAATTTTGATGATTTATTAGAAGATTATAAAGAGATGGTAAAAGACTCTCTTATGTCTTTGTATATTTCAGTTTTACTTTATGGTGAAAAAAATCTTCCAGTATCTATTATACCGGAGATAGTATTTGGTGATAACATTCCACCAAATGTAGTAACAACTATTCCTGATTTTTATGTTCAGGTATATTATACAAAAGAAAATGATCCATATCCTGGTTATGTTGAATATGAAGGACCAAATCAAGAAAAAGTATATCTTCTCAGAACTTCAGAATATTTGCCTTTTGATAACTTAGAACAAGAAGTTTATACTAATGCTGAAACTGGATTAGCAACTGATTTATCTCCTTATATTGTTTCTATAACTTTAACAGTGCCTATATTAAACGAACTATTAGAAAAATATTGCAATCAAGTAGCAGATACAACTGAAGATAAAGCAGCAGGTAAAAATTCTGGAAATTCTACTGATTTAGTTAGTATGCTTGGTCCAATACTTGGTGGTGCTATAAATCAAGCAAAAACATCTCATTTACCAAATTCATTTTTAGATAATACAAAAATGAATAAATTATTAAATAATGCTACAAAAGAACATAATGTTTTAAAAAATGTAATTGAAAAATATGCAAATCTTGCTATGAAACCAAATAGTAAATCTAAAAATATGAATAATAGTTTGAATAATACAAATCTTTCTATTAATCAAGTGAAAGATGAATCGTTAACACATTTATCAAGAATGTCTGGGAATCCAAAAACAGAAGTAGCAGAGATAGATTTAGAAGATTTTAAAGCAAAGGCAGAAGAATTAGATGTTGTATTTAATGACACAGACATATCAAAGCTTCTTAACTTTGTAAAGGAAATAGTTTAATGAGCAACAATGATTATACAAAAAGACATCCTGGTGGTAATACTAATTTAAATTTTCCAACTAAATCTGGAAAAAATAATTATTTTCGTGTAAGAAGAGATCCTTTTGGAAATTCTGAATATGTTTATGGTGATGAAAATGGCGAAAACCATTATATACATACTGAATGTGTTGATGGTTCAACTTGTACTAATTCATACGACTCAGACAAATCAAGAAAATCACTAAATGCTTATATATTTGCTGGTAATGAAGCAAAGTATGTTGGTGGAGGACAAGTTTCTACAACCGATGGACCAAATAATGATAATAATTTAGCACCTAAAAAGTCTGCTAATTATAGCGAAGTCGGTATGGAAATAGCTAAATATCTTCTTCAAGCTATGATGGGTAATATCAAAGCTTCAAAAAAACCAACAGTGAGAACTACTTTAGGTGCATCTAAAACAAATAATGAACAAGTAACACAAGGAAATGATAACGAGAAAGTTACAGGTTCTAAGAATTGTTCTGTAGAGAAAGATTGTTTTCATTCTACTGGTGAATCAAGATATGATATAGTAAAAAATGGTGAATATGGTATAAATGTCCAGTCTGGTAATATGGATATTCAACTAGATTCTGGTAAGGCGAGAATAGATGCTTCACAAGAAATACTATTAACTTGTGGTTCATCTTATATTATGATTAGACCAGATAGAATTGAGATTGTAGCAGATAGAATTGATCTAAATCCAGCAGCAAAAGAATATGCAGACTAAGGATATTTAAATGCCAGGAGCACATAGAGATACTGATAGTAGATTTTGTACAGCTGCGACTATAGTACAAAATCAGTCTACTGTTTATGTAAATGATTTATTATGGGCAGTTAATGGAGACCCTAATAATCACGGGGCTGGAAACTTAAATGCAGTGTTTGGAGAACTTAACATTTATATTGAAGATAAATTAATTATAGTTGCTGTGGGTGACGAAGCAGATCGTGATAATTATAATCACCCAACAGGACCAACTAACCCATCAGAAAGTTCTTCAGATGTATTTGCATACGATTAAGGAAAAAAATAAATGGTAACTAGACCAACAAGAGCAGAATCTATTTCACCAAAAGAAAAACAAGGTGAAGTTTTCTCTGATTTTTTAAATTCTTTTGCAAAGACTCCTATTGGAGAGCAGCTTGGTCGTGTCACAAATGAGAAAGCAGTAAATCAATCACTTAGAAATCTTATTAAAACAAATGTTGGTGAAAGACTTTATCAACCTTTAATTGGATCAGATGTAAATGCATCTCTTTTTGAGAATAACACAGAAGCACAATTAAGTAAAATTGAATTTTTTATTGAAACTACAATACTAAACAATGAACCAAGAGTAAATCTTATTGATGTATTAGTTGAATCCTCCTTAGTCCAAAATACTACACAAACAAATAGACCAATAGACCCAAACGAAATAGTAGTAACCATTGTTTATACTCTTATAAATAGTATAGAAGAAATAGTATTAACAATACCATTACTGAAAAGAGTTCGTTAAATGGCAAATAGTTCATTAAACATTTCGTCATTAGATTTTGATACACTAAAACAAAATTTTAAAACTTACCTTCAAAATCAATCTGTTTTAAAAGATTATGATTTTGAAGGTTCAAATATTAATGTCTTACTTGATGTAATGACATATAACTCATATTTGAATTCTTTCTACTTAAATATGGTTGCGTCTGAAATGTTTCTGGATTCTTCTCAGAAATATGATTCA
>Ga0255759_10003498_pt1 | contig 13765 bp, 9 predicted proteins | sample 101ome_20_FD_179959 | JGI IMG/M metagenome (GOLD analysis project Ga0255759, IMG submission 179959) | Coastal salt marsh microbial communities from the Groves Creek Marsh, Skidaway Island, Georgia - 101404AT metaG (version 2) | ecosystem: Environmental > Aquatic > Marine > Intertidal zone > Salt...
AGGTTGCCGTTCTGAGCAAGGGCGATACCGTTACCTGTGATGTTTCGAATCTGCGACAGCAAGTTTGGAACAATGGTCATACGTTGCGCTTGGCCTTTGAGCAGCGCACCCACTGCAACTGCCTGACCTAGCTCGTCCAGACCCATACGTGCCGGAGTTGTTAAAGCCTGCTTAACTTCTGGTGTTACAAACGTACCAGTCAGATCAGCGTAGGGACCGAAGAAGATGTTGTCAGGCACAGACTCTAGCTCTTCATAACCAAGGTTGCGCAGGTAGTCTTCATCTCTTAAAATCTGTTCACCGGAAACTGCTTCAGGGCGATCATACGCACTGCGGATAATCAGCGGACGCTTTCCTGCATTGAGGTCATTAAGAGCAGTGTCGATATTTACACCAAGTGTGTTCTTTGCGTTCCTATAGAAGTTCAACCCCGCTAATGTAGACGACATATCAGAGATAGTATTGAGGTATGCCTTCGCAGGATCGATTACTTCTCCCATTAGTTCCCGAGTTGCAGGAAGCTGGTTGAGTTCTTCCACGCGACTAATAAACATGTTGTCTGTTAGACTGACAGCCCGACCAGGCATGACGACATTGTCACCCTTCTTGGATAACGCTTTTTGTTTTTCACGCAACGATTGCGTAGGCGTCAGCTTCCCGTCAGAGATATCAAGGTCCAAGTATCGCAGTAACTTGCGTTCTGCAAAGTCATCCAAAGCAGCATCATCTACGAAGTCCGGAAGATCACGGCCTCCGAAGAGTTCTGCGTACTCTTCTTTCCCTGGCTTCTGGAACCGCACAAACGCCTTCATCTCTTTGAGGGCAGCGTTGTACTCAGGGCTACCGATAACAAGTGAACTGTAGTAGTTTTCCGCATCGTCATACATGTCGTAGCGACGACGGATGTACCCACCCAAAGAGTTTTTGTGAGACTGGATGTCTTGGATTGCTGTCTTGAGCATCGCAGGGTTGCCTTCCCCACGAGCTAACCGCTCTTCCAACTCAAGTAAGATTTTGTCTTGGTACTCAAGATCGAGCTTGAGCATACGGTTGGCAGCATTTTTAGCTTGGTCATTCAAACCATCGAGAGCCGCATCATCACCTGTAGTCAGAAACTTATATAGCTTCTGCTTGATCTGCTCACGGGTTTTCTTTCGCTTCTTCGGAATCTTAACCGCCGACATAAACTGACCAGTGGCTTTCTGAAAGTCTTTGTATAGCTTCAACGCTTCCCGCTGCGCTGTATCTCCGACTGCCTTAACATCGAGAACCTCTTCTAGTACAGCAGCATCAGACAGTCCCCCTGGTTTGAACCAGATGTCAAACTTTTCTTTTGCCGTCTTTGCCCCAGGAATGCGACTGACTAAGTCCCCACCCGCATTGAACGCAGCCGAAGATGCACGGGCCAAAGAAGAAGCTACGGGGGAAACACCAGGCAATGTACCAACGGACCTTGCTGCTGCGCCTACGACAGGCAGACCAACATCAAATGTCAAACTTGCCAAGCCACCCTCAACACCTCTGCGTAGGCTGTTGCGTAGACGGGAGTAGGCTAGGTCAGAACCAGACAGGTCTTCTGTACGCTCAGTTTCAAGGGCCGCGTCAATCGGATCAGGAAGAATGTCGAACGAGTCAGAGATTGTAGCTCTGCCGTCTGGGCTGAAGATAGCTTCGAAGCCCCCAGTTGCGAGGGCCGTGGTTCCTATCAAACCTGCACGGCTCTTGAGCATAGCCTTACCGACATCAGATCCACCGAACTTCTCAGCGGAGCGGAAGAACCTACTCTTGGCTGGGGCAGCTACGATCTTCGAACCCTTGGCTACTTTGTTTGCACGACCAAGCCACCCGACGATTGGAATAAATCCAAGGCCAAACCCAACTAACTCTTCAGTGACTTGACCCCCAGCCGTGGTGGGATTGAGTTCGTATTCTTTCTTGAATTGTTCGAAGGCTTCGGTAACAGGGCGCGAGTAGTTTGTGCCAAGAGACGCATCAAGTCCTGCGGATGCAAACTCCGAAAGACCCTGTGCCAATGTGACTGGCGCAGCTTTGATCCCGCGTCCTATGTCTGTGAACTTTGATTCTTTGTACGGTTGGATACGCTCTTTATACTGGCTCTTGAGATCTTCGGCTAACTCCATGTCACCAGAATCAAAGGCTTCGATAGCTCGGCTCCGGAGGTCAGACGCATCTCTCCTGTCTTGATATTCTTTTTTCAGACGTTCTGCCCGTTCAACGTCCCCCGCATCGTATGCTTCGATTGCGCGATCACGAAGTTCATTGATCGTAACCATAACCGTAGTCCTTAATTATCAATCCAAGAGGAGCCGTTACCCTTACCTTGTTTCGGTTGACTTGGTCCGCCGAGACCTGGGAACTCTTGAAGTAGTCGTTGAACAAGAGGCCCACCGCGTGAAATAGCGGAAGCAAGTCTGTCTTCTTCGTTCAAGTTTTCATCACCCATTGCACTAAGGTATATCTGTAGTGCTGCGCGGCCCTCGGCTGTATCTAAGAAACCACTTGGGTCATCATAAAGATCTTTTATTTTTAGCTTGGTTTCGTAAAGTTTTATGGCGTCTTCGTAATCAGTTACCCGTTGGGCGTCTAGCCTTGCCAATTTACGACGTTCTGACTCTTCATCAAGACCTGCCTGCAACGCCAGCATCTTGATCTTGTCTTTGCGTTCCTGACGGGTCGCGTTATCACCACGAAGCATGTCGATCATTACAGCGGAAGCCTGCCCAAAGTCCCCAGTCGATGCGTATGTCGCACCAAACATAGCCATGGCAAAAGCTTTGTCTTTCGCTGCTTTGTCTTCGTCTTCGCCTAAAATTTTAGTAAACTTCTCAACGTACTTATCAAATACGCTGTCAAACTTTTCTTCTGTGTCGGCTTTTTCAAAATCTTTTTTAAGCTCTGGTAAGAGATTATCAGCCTTTTTAGGGATCACAGTAAAGTCAGTGCCCGTGCCGTCATCGATCTCCGAAAGATCAGGGAATGTTTGAGGTGTTGTTTTTTCTTCAACAACTTCTTCTATTTCTCCTGCTGCTTCGGCTTTAGGCACTGTTGTAAAGTCAGTTCCCGTGCCGTCATCGATCTCTGAAAGATCAGGAGTTACCTTGGGTTGTCTACGACGAGTTGTATCAACCCCTTCACTACTGGATTCAGGAAGAACACCTGCTATTATTTCGGAAAGTGTTCTTCTAACCTCTGGTTTGTTTCTACGATCACCACGTTTTACCCCAGAAGCAACTACTGTTTCGTCAACTTCATCACCAATTCGTGTCGTCGTTGCCGGACCAGATTGATAGCCTGTTGCCGGACCAATACCTGCGACATCCAACTTCTCATTCATACGTTGTATTTCGTTTGCATTCGGGCCTACCGATGTGCGTCCATAATCTCCTATGGTAACAGGGCGAGGCATGTTCATATCGCTTGGATCTTGGTCCATCAATTCCTCAGACACTGTAGGCATAGGTGGCCCACCTGCCCGTGTCCCTTGGTTTGTGAAGATGTTTCCGTCGCCAAACAAACTTGCCGCGTCATAGCCCTGACCAGGTTTGATATCCCCATAAGCAGTGGGACTTGGAGCCGGACCTTGGGCCGCGATTTGATTTGCAAGAGCTTCAAGCGGTCCCACACTGTACGAAGATGCAAGATCCTCACGTACAATATCCCGAATAGTTCTGTCATCTGTAGGAACAGGTGCAGGTTCCGAGGGCTGAGACATGCGGTTCAATCGCGTTTGAACCACGGCATCACCAGGTCGTGCTGCTCGAACTACCGCAGCGTTTCTTCGACTTGCGCTTTCGACATCGGATACAAATCCGTTGTTTTCGCCTTGAGCCGCCCTCATCATTACATCAGGCATCAAGTCGTTCAATCGTTGAAGCGTTTGTGAGCTAACCGTCAGATACTCCCCGACACCCGTCAAAACTCCAGGGACACTAATAACATACATGTCTGTGGAAACCTGCCCACCAGGCGCGTACCCTTGCGCTGCCGCCATCATCAACGGCTCCGATGAAGCCATGATGCCACCCATCCGGCGAAGCTCGTCTCTGGCTTCACGGTTAAACAATTTACGCTTCATTACGCTCATTGATTAAGTCCTTGATAAGCTATCGCTCCACCTATGGCCTGTTGGAAAGGAGAAGGCCCAGGCATAAACGATGTTTGCGCAGTGCCTATAGGCGCACCGCGTATGATATCGGAGAAGAACCCAACGTTTTGATAAGGTAGCATTTGATTCGCACGATACATGTCGAAATAACCTTGATTCTGCCCCTGCTGCTGCGCACCAAGTTGAGATAGAAGATTTATATCTTGCGTACCCATGCCTTGCTGCATACCGCCAAGTTGACCCATGTTCATACCTAGTCCAGCAATACCTTGACCCATGCCAGCAATCTGCTGCTGCGCACCTAGTCCAGCACCAATACCTTGTAATCCTAAACCTGCGGCTTGCGCACCAAGCTGACCCGCTTGACCCGCGCCTTGCATACCCATACCCGCGCCTTGCATACCAAGACCTGCGGCCTGACCAGCACCCTGCATACCCATTCCAGCACCCTGCATACCAAGACCTGCGGCCTGACCAGCAATACCCGCCGCACCAGTTAGCGTAGATACATCTTGTCCTAAACCAGAAAGCCCAAGCTGTCCGCCACTTAACGCACCAGTTTGAGCCAGAGTTTCTGCCCCAAGTCCTAACTGCCCTGCGTTAGTTGCACCCGAGATTTGAGTTCCCGCACCAGCTTGACCCAACGCACCCGTCGTTGATGCTGCACTCTGCTGACGACCTTTAGATGATTCAAACGCCTCTTGCGCACGTTTAGCTGCAGACTCGTAACCAGCTTGACGCATCGAGGCTGCTGTTCCAGCTTGCTGTTCTAATATATTACGGTTCAACTCTTGTTCCGCTATTGCCGAGCGGCTTCCGCCAAATGCACCAGCCTGCACCGCTTGTGCGCCTAGCTCTTGCTGTTTAATCTGACCAGCCCGTTCGATGTCTTGCATCGCTTGTTGGATGGCATCGTCTTCATAAGGACTCATAAAACTAGATATGGAGCTAGGATCAAACTGCGCTGCCGATCCAGCAAGTCCAGCAATCCCTTGCTCTGCTGCGCTGCGTCCAAAATCTGCGGCAGAAGTAAGTTGCCCCTGCGCTGCTGCAGTAGACTTCCTTGCTGCCTCTGCTGCTTGCTCTGCTTTTTGAACCCCTTCAGATGCAAGTTGTTGACCTGTACCCGCACCCCCGAGTTTGTAAAGATCCCCAGAAATTGCGCCTGCTTGTTGTGCGCCAGTTGTACCAAACTGCTGTCCTTGTTGCGCGGCACTTAGGACTCCTTGCTGACCTTGTTGTGCTGCCATTTGTCCTTGTTGCGCGGCACTTAGGATTCCTTGACCCGCTGCGCCAAGTGCCTGCTGCCCAAGTCCTACTTCATTTGAAATTTGGCCTGCTAAGTTTTTGGTTTGATCAATTGCACCAGCACCCGCTTGAATGCCTTGCATTTGCGCATTGCTTGCGGCATCTAAATACGGCTGATAGGATCCGACTCCCTGCTGCGCCAAACTAAACGCCTGCTGCTGCATAGGTGTGAAACCTGCCATTTGATATTCAGGCATCGGCGTAGTGAATAATTCTTGCGCTTTAGGAAGAAGTCCCTGCACATATCCTTCTTCACCTGGTTCTCCCGAACCGTATAAAAACGGTTTTGCTTCTTCTGGGACTTCGTTGACTACGGTTTGTGTGCCGCCACCGCTACCTGCACCCATTTTATGCCACCTTCATTTTGTTAAACAGTTCCGCCGCCATCCTGCCACGGTCTCCGTTTTTTGCATTGCCTATTTTTTGAGAGGCTTTTTGATAGTCTCCATTAGGATCTAACGCAGCTAAATCCTTATGCGACAAAACCACTTCTTCTGTAGACAAAGCGGCTTCTCCCACAGGGATCCCGTCTTGATAAATAGTTGCAGGGATCGAGTCACTTGTAGGAGTCCCTGGACCCAAGATTCGGCCTCCTTCTACATACCCAGGAAACACATCTCTAGCCGATACATGCTGACCACCTGGCCCATAATAACCACCACCTATGTAAGGACTTCTTTTAGGAGCATCTTGTCTAGGCAAAAACATACTCATTAGCATAAGGTTCTTAGGGTTTAACAAGCCTTCTTTTGCAAAATCTTCGCCTAACAAAAGAGAACCAATTCCTTTGTCCGCACCTGCGCCTTCACCAAACAAAAGGTTTTTTAACGCCCCTGGAAAAGCCGATTGTTTTGCACCTTCTTGTACTGCAGCGTCCGCAAGTGCGGCTTCCCCCCCCTTGCCAAGCATTCCTGCGGCTTCACCAAACTTACCACCTACCCCGCCAAGAGCCGCTGATTTCATAGCATCTTGAAGATCTCCCCCTGACAAAAGAGATCCTGCGCCAGATGCAAGAGCCGTCGCCATAGGAATACTTATACCTAAACTCGAAGCAAGAGCGGGAGCAATTAAAGGAGCAAGCATTTGTATCATAGTATATGACCTCCAATAGACGGAACGGTGACTGTAACAGAAACGTGCTGCTTTGTGTTTTCAGACCAAGGTTCGTGGCACTCAGAACAAACAGGCTCATTAGCGTTAACTAAAGATTCACAGTTTGCACACTCTAATTTTTCTTCTGACTGTACTTCACTCATGGGACTACCTTCAATGTTCCACTGTCATTATAAACACTACCAGATTCTAAACCTGTAGCAGAAGTTGGCAGATCTGTCAGCACCAACGTTGTATTTCGACCAGGACCAGGGTTCCGTTGTTCCTGAACAAACAAAGAAAACGCTCGAATTAGTTCGTTAAAATACGCAACATCATATTCCGCAGGGGGAATAGGAAAAAACGGAGCCGTAAATTTAGAACTGTTACTCATTACTTCCTACCATCTGGTCGTATGTTAACACGAGTAGAGCCTAATCTCCAGGCCACCCCTGTATTCCCTGATTCTACCTTAAAAGTCATTGATCGTCCACGTAGTCTAACAAACACTTGATCTGTAAACTGTTCAACCGGAACAGAGGCTGTTTTAGATACGTCTTCTGCATCTGTTTTTAGATAAGTTCCACCAGGAGCATTCCTTGCTTTCAGCGTCATCGTTACCGTAGGAGTCGCTGCCGTGGAGTCTCTAAACGTTATGTCTGGAATAATCTTATCCACAAAACTAAATTGATGTCCTTCATTAATATCAAACTGGCTGGACTCTATATACGCAGAAATAGCAGAGGCAGGGCTTGTGCTACCGTCATCGATGCCATTCTCGTGGTAGTATAAATGCCCATCTAGTCCGGCAGCAATTGGATAACTATCGATGCCCCTATCAACCCAAGCAGTACGAGCCAAGGAACCTATGTACCAAATGTTTTGTTCGTAGTTGTAGACAACATAACTATCAATATTGTTATCAGTGTTCGATTCATCAGTTGAAGGATAAAACCACCACACCTCAGAAAAAGAAGTGTTGACTGACGCAAAAACCTTTTCTCTTTGATTTTCGTCAAAACGGCTAAACACATAATCCTTTACAGAACACGGAAGTTTTTGAACCGCCCCTGTGTACATGTAAAATTCCTCCCGTCCCATCCAAAACACATTATCTCGCACCGCAACTGCAGACATAGGAGACATAATGGTTGTGTTTTCTGAAATCAAAGAAATCCCAAAAGTAAACGGAGGGCCAAGATACTGCATCGCTTGAAGAGAAGTATCAGTGAAAACTAGAATTTGCTGCCGTGTTTCGAGAGCCTGAATGATCTCGGACCCCGAACCTACTAGCAAATCTCCTGCAGTATTTGTCGCAGTAGGAGTCCAATCCGCAGCATTTTCTTGATCTGAAAAACGAATTAACAAAGGATCAATGCTTGTTCCCCCTATTTCATTTGCTCCAAACGCAATAACGTGACGGTCATTATTAGAGACTAAAACTTGTTTAGCGGCTACGGGAGTATCAGATGCTCCCGTTAAACTAGATAACTCCACTGCTCTGTTGAAACTAGAACTCGATGCACTTCGATCCCAATAATAAATGCCACCGTTACGAACATTTATAATAAGGTCTTCTCCAAAGTTATCATGCGTCCAAAGACGTAGCTTGTCTGTAACTAAGCTAATACTTGCTGCAGAACCCCATGTCCCACGTTGATAAGGGCCAACACCCCAACCAGTGCCGACCACAGAAGTATCTAGACCCACATTAATTTGGTATGTGCCAACGGTTGCAGTGCCGCCGCCTGGACTTCCCGATACATCTGAAGAGTTTGCATTGACAAGAGTAGGCGTAAGAACACCGTCGATTGTAATCTCGTCTATCGTGGCAACTTCTCGTGCCTGTATCTTGTAGTTGTCGTCGTCAACAATCTCTACAATTTGGTATTCTTGATTTAGGATATCAGCAGTGATGTTGCCACCTAACGATACCGCATCACTGAATGTAACAAAGTCGTTCTGCACTGCGCCATGAGCGGTGTCCGTGACTGTCAGTGTTGATGAATCAAGTGTCGCAGAAAAAGTTACATCCCCTGCAGCCGTTGTTGCACGTATAGGTGTGATATCGTTATAACCACCGCCCTGCTCAATGTAGTATTTCAAGTGAGTGCCTACACCTACAAACTCAGAGTCGTCTAACGCTCTCCAAGAATGTAACGCGCGACATGTCCCTAAAAAAGATTTGGTAAAAATTCTTGTCCAACCGCCAATCTTTTCTGGAAGCCCAGAACGAAAACGCACTTTGTCGCAATCAAACCAACCGCCTTCATTTGTATAAGAAGTAGTTTCTTTGTTGATCCCAGGGTTGAACTGTAACTTTGATAAAGGCATTAAACATTACCTTCTGTAATAAGCAGCCTAGTAGAACTCAAGGCTTTTCCTACTTTTCGACCGCTTGCACTTGATGTTGTAAGACTACCATCATCTGCTAAATAATACACGGACTTTGTTGTCAATCCAGTTTGATTTGTATCCACGCAACCTTTTGTTTGTATATAGCCAGAAGCCGTGTCCGATATGGCCTCCAGTGCAATACCCAACCAATCATCTGCGTTTGCCGCCAAGGTAGTCACAGTAGACACCGTGCCATCCGTATTCAACGCAACGACATCTCCTGCTGAAATCGCGCCACTTGCTGTAGGCTCATACACCTCTTGTGAAAAGAAACTAAGTGTAGCAGACCCATTAGTTCCAAGAAGCTGTAGGTTTGCTCCATCCGAAGTCGGCAACGTGAACGTGTCCACAAAGGACTGCAGATTTGCGTCATACGCCAAAACGTTTGAACCAACAGCAGCTCCTAAAGCTGTTCTTGCATCAGATTCTGTAGATGAACCAGTGCCGCCATCTGCCACAAGAAGATCAGTTATGCCCGTAATCGTACCGCCTGTAATGCTTACAGTAGACCCCAAAGCAAATGAGTCCGAAACGTTAACGCACTGCGCTCCAGACCCCACGCCATCGGCATATATGACACCGTTTCTGTTGGCAGCAACAGTTGCATCTCCCCCTGTGCCTTGGGTAAACGTCAGGGTCTGACTAATTTCATTTATTATATAATAAACCTTACCCACGGTATTTGGGCTGATGGTGACAGTCACACCTGCAGACGGCGTTCCCGTAAACTTAATGACCGAGAAGTTTCCGTTAGATAACTCTGCGTCTGTTGTTGTAAGAGTGTACGTTGTGTCATCAGTTTCTAACGCAACTACAATGTTCCCGTCTAACGCACGGTCTATTGTGTCAAAGTTTAGATTGATTGAGTTGCCCCACTCACCACTTTGCTCACCAGGTGCTACCTTTTCTACGCCAAGGTTATCTGTAAAGGTACTGGGCATTACGCATTTCCTTCAGTCACCAGAAGCTCTGTTGCAGTCAACGCCTTTCCGATTTTATACGAGGTTACAGTTGTTGTCAGCGCACCAGCCGTAGTCAAGTAATACACAGAGTTAGGGGTCAAACTGCTTTGCTGATCGTTAATACCACCAACCACAGTTACAAATCCAGCGTCCCCATCTGCTATAGCACTTTCAGCCAAACCAACCCAATCACCCACCGTAGTCGTAACAGTAGGCGGGGTCATTACCCGCGCGTATGTGCTGGTAGAGGACAAGCTGTTGTCGCTGAAGTGAAAAATAATTTTGTTATTATCAGGGTCAGCTACAAGGTTAAGTATATCCCCTGGACTTGTTAGTGCGGTATACCCTACGGCACTCGCGGCAGTGACAGAGTTCGTACCAGTGGTGTCAGTAGGCAGTGTGCCAGTATATTTGAAGGAAACCGCTGCACCTGAACTGTCTATTGTAGCCATAGTAAATCTGTCCACAGCACTGTCATAGGCTAAATCGAAGACCCCTGTGCTTGTGGCATCTACTCGCGTAAACCCATCAAACTTCTCCAACGTTTTTGTATACCCACTATTGTCTGGGTATCTTGCCCCTTCCGACGAAGGAAATGCAAACATAATGTAGTTGTTGCTTGAGTCATAAGCAGGCGCATGAACCACATACTTTTGAATTACGGGAGAATACGAAATGTTTAAGGGCGATATGACCTTGTTAAAGGATTTAGACCCTGTACCCACCGTCACACTGCTCATTGTAAAGTTACTGGTGTAGCCATACGATAGTGCCCTTGCTAATACAGAATCATAGTAAACTTCAACACCCTTAATAACATCCGTAGATGTACCACCCATTAACAAAATGCCCCAAGTGTTATTGTCGGAGTTGTAAGCAGGGCGACGAATTGAACAGCGTGTTCCAGTTAAACCAATCAAATCTAAAGAACTACCAACGCCCCAAGTAGGTGGCGACCCAGGTACTCCCGCCGCAACGATGTAATAGTAATTACTCAAGCTGGTATTTAAATACTGCCCGATAATTAAAATGCGATCATTCGTCGTGTCATAGACAAGGTGAAACGTTTCATAGGTATTGTTGGACACGCGCCAAGAATCACTTGCATTAGGGAAGGTTATGTCTATCTCAGATGCGCTGGCTCCACTAAATGTAATGGTTGAACCGCTCACGCTGGCACTAACCGTGTAAAGTGTGCTGTTGCTATCATCGACATAAGCCACATACAAATCGTTGCTAGAGGAATCAAAGCAAGCACTAATGCCGTAGCCTACTTTCGCGGATACCGCTACAGAAACAGGCGTACCCCACGTAAAAGACGTACCACTTACAGAACCAACAACGGCGTAAACGTCAGATGTGGTAGAGGAATCATCTAAGTACACAAGAATGGGTTGATTGTTTGTTGTGTCGTAAACCAAAAACGCATCTTTATAGTTGCTTTGGTTGGAAGTTAATGCCGCCGCAGTGCCAAAGCTAATTGCAGAGTCAGAGTCCGCAACGGAACTTACGGTGCCATCAGTGTTCAAAACCACTAATTCACCTGCAGATACCGCACCCGTTGCAGTAAGCTGAGTGCTGCCTGCCGTTCTTTGATCTTGAAGGCTAAGTGTTCCAGAACCATTTGTTGTTAGAACCTGATTGGCTGTGCCGTCCGAAGTGGGCAGCGTGAAAGCTGTGACAAACGACTGAAGGTTTGCATCATACGCAAGCACGTCTGTACCTATGGCAACACCTAAGTTTGTTCTGGCATCTGATGCAGATGAAGCTCCTGTCCCGCCATCAGCAACTGCAAGGTCAGTAATCCCCGTAATCGAACCGCCCGTAATACTAACGTCACTAAAAGATAAATCGCCCGTAACGTCCGTAACTGCGGCACTTGCCCCCGCCCCATCACAATAAATAAGTTTGCTCGTTCCGTTTGGAACAGTAACGTTTCCGCCAGAACCTTGCGTAAAGATTACGTCCTGTGCAGTGGTATTGTTCTGCACGATATAAACCTTCTGAGCATCTGCAGGGGACACCGTTATAGTGTGATCGTTGTCAGGGGTTCCGCTAAGAATCAACAAACGATACATTCCGTCAGACAATGTTCCGTCAGTCGTAGACAACGTAGAGGTTGCGCCAGAAAGAGTAAGTGTACCAATTCCGCTGATTGCACGGTCAATGATATCAAAATTCGTGTTTGTTACATCGCCCCAACTGGTCGGCAACGCGCCAGTAGCAATCTTATAAATCCCTGTGTTCGTTGTATAGGTTGCCATCTACTTTACCTTTACGCTGCTATGTCCGTCCAAGTTGTCCCTGGATTAGGAGATACATCACTCCAAGTTGTACTATCCGTTGGATCAATCTCACTCCAAGTCGTTCCTGGGGACGGTGTAATTCCTCCCCACACTATCACAGTTCCTACGACTCCGTCACCCTCTACTCCAACAGGAAGTACATTTGCGCTTCCGCTTACCGCAACATCACCCACCTCGCCTGTGGCTGCAACACCAGTGACATCGACAGTAATGTTAATTTGGACTGTAACTTGACCGACCGCACCTGTTGCTGCAAGGCCCGTTGGCTCGACAACCGCGCTACCTGTGACATCGCCTACGGCACCTGTGGCGGCAACGCCAGTAACGTCTAGGTTTGCGTCCGCGATAATCGTGACATCGCCCACGGCACCTGTCGCGGCAACACCAGTGACTTCTATATCAATATTAATTGATACGGTAACGTCACCAACTGCGCCCGTTGCCTCAACACCCGTGACATCGGCAACGGCATCCGCTTCAACAGTGACATCGCCCAAGGCTCCTGTAGCAGCAACACCTGTTACGTCAGTCTGAGCAGATGCTTGTATTGTAGGAGTGCTAAGTTGCGCAGTCCCTGAAACGCCTGTGACAGAGAAGATCGCGTCACCAACAACAGTGACATCTCCTACGGCTCCCGTTGCCTCAACACCCGTAACGTCAACGATTTTTGGAATGTTGATTTCAATAGTGCCAATAGCACCCGTGGCGGCGACACCTGTAAGATTAACGACAGCATCGCCCGTAATTGTTACGGAACCAACGGCTCCTGTGGCTTCAACACCATTGACAGAAATCGCACTACTGGCGGCTCCTGCTCCTGCGTAGGTGTCTCCCGAATATGGGAAGAAGCCAAACATTTAACTATTCCTCGTTTACGGTAGTTTCCAAAGATTTAACTGCAAGTTACTGGTGGTCATACCAGAATTAGGTGCTTCAATTTTATACTGTATGTATCGGCCTGTGTCTGAACCAGGCAGTGTAACTTTATCTGACTCTATAATCCAATTACTGCCAGAAGTAGTAAACCCAGTAAAATTAGCTGCAGTAGAAGTGTCTGGCATAGTCAAACCATCAGGTGCGTAATCCTGTTGGGGGAATGTTATTACTGTGTTACTGCCTGAAAGATTAATAGTGGAAGCAGTTGTTGAGAAAGCCTTACCCCCAAACCTGCCACTTGAAGTATACTGCCCTTGTCTATAGCCACTGCTAGTATCAGAATTAAAATATAATCTTGTGTACGTTGCAGGGTTAAGAGCAATTCCACGCCACGCAGTAACAGAAGCACTGCTAACAGTAATGGTGCCAGTCAATGTGGCGTCAGCTAAACTATAAGGCGCTTTTAAAGCGTACTCATATATAGCACCGCTTCCAGAATTACTGTTATTACTCCCATAAAGAGTTAACCCATCTGCACTGATAGCTAATCCATCGTGACCGCCGTTTTGACTGCCATAAGCATTTGTTTGTAGGCTATCAGAAAACGCACCATTAACATAGTGATAAATAGTGTTAACCGAATTGAGGTTGCTTCCAATATAAACGTGAGACAAATCATCAGTCAGAAAGATTTGAGG
>Ga0255759_10003499_pt1 | contig 13764 bp, 21 predicted proteins | sample 101ome_20_FD_179959 | JGI IMG/M metagenome (GOLD analysis project Ga0255759, IMG submission 179959) | Coastal salt marsh microbial communities from the Groves Creek Marsh, Skidaway Island, Georgia - 101404AT metaG (version 2) | ecosystem: Environmental > Aquatic > Marine > Intertidal zone >...
TAGGGGCCTCCTGGCTCCTTTTATAACGTGTAAATTCAGAAAATACAACCTAAAAATGAAGGTATCTCAAAGAGAATACCTGTCCCACTTCTTCAAAGGACAAGAAAACATCGGTAATCTGGCCTTGGCTGTCAGGAAACATCCACAAATGCGACATCGGTTGAACTCTTCTTTCCAGTGCTCACATTTTTCGCAAATGGCAATGCGTTCCTTATACTTGTCCTGTATTTTCTGGATCACTTCTTCTTTCTACTCTGAGCCTTTCTCTCCAATTTCCTCTTTTGACCATTTGCCCACCTTTCTCCGGCAGCACCTCCCCAGAGTAAGTCTGCGATTCGCATCCTACGATGCTCAGATGGCTTGCTACGGGCCTTTTTGATGTTGGCCCCATGTCTCGCAAAGAATGAGACCATTCTTGGGATTGTCTTTTCAGAAACGCTTCCTTGCACCAAGTTTCTTGCTCTTTGGATTCCAGATCCAATTCCCTGTTTCTTTGCTTCTCGATTAGTGATCCCTCCTTTTTGCGATTTTGGGGCTTCTCTACGCATTTCCAATCCTTTTTTTGCCGCTTTCCTGACGCTTTCGGGTACTTTGAGGGAGGCCATTGCTTCTTCTCCTTTGTTTTGTGTTTGCCTTGATAGGCAGGGTGTTTTCTTTCTTTGTTTAACTTAATCACAGTGAATAATGTTCATAGAGGTAATCCCTTTCCCTAGTTCTGTTATCCAACTGGCCTGTTGTGGTCTTTCTGGAGTAAATCCATGACCATAACTGTATTCATCCACTCCTTTTAAATTTCCATTGATGATCCTTTTGGGAAGCATTCCCAATTGATGCCAATGTCCACAAACCAACACATCATAGGGTTGACCCATCTCCTGTTGACGCTGCCTTCTCTTCTTGTCACCACCAGAAATGGAAGCCATTGCTCCTAGAATAGGATCTGTGCCTTTTCCTCCTAGTTGATCTCCATGTGTTAGAAGGTATCTAGTATCATAGACGCAATAATGACAATCACTACCGTCTGGAATAGAAAAAGAAATACGCTCATCATGTTCAAAATGCCTTTCTACTAATGAATAAATCATCCAATCATAATTTGTGATCACCCTTTGCTTGTAACGACCCTTTTCTGTGGATCTTCCATGATTGCCAACTACCCCAAAGACAATGACTCTTCCAAATCTTTCCAAAAGCATTTCTATTCCTGCACAGATCTTCTCTGCACAATCCAATACTGTTGGTAAAATCGGAAACTCATTGGTTTGAGCCAATTCCTCATGGATGTCTCCAGACACCATGTCTCCTCCAAGCAATACCACCAATCCATCCCAATCTCTGCGATACTCCTCAATGTAAACCCTTAAAAACTCTTCAAAACACTTCCTGGCCCTGCGATGCGCAATTTGCAGGTTGTATTCGTTTTGATCACCAATTTCTGCAGGATTTACGACTTCTCCCCAATGCCAATCACTCAAAAATAATGTAGGAATTCCCTTCGTTTTTTGTTGATTGACAGAGGTGAGCCAAGTGGGAGGAGAAAAAGGTAGGGTTGGTAACTGGAAGGTCTCTTGTCTAATGATTTCATATAAATTGTTTTCACGACAAGTCTCTCTCAATAGGTTCCGTAAACGGTTGATCTCGTCTATCAGAGAGAGTTCTTTTTCTGGGTTATTTGTATCTGGAAAGGCCATTCACCTCCTCATTGGGATTACTTTGCAAAAAAGCAAAGTATCACAAATAGTTATCCCAATGCAATAGAGAGTGCCGCTGCCTTTGCAGTTGAAGTGATGTCTACATAGTTTTTTGTTGCCGCATCTGTATCTGCCGTTGGAGTTGGAACCGTTACGTTTCCAGTAAACGTTGGGTTGGATAATGGTGCTCCCAAGGCCAATCCTGTGTCTACATAATCCTTTGTGGTTGCATCTGTATTATTCGATGGAGTTGGTACAGTGACTGTTCCTGTAAAGGTAGGACTAGCAAGTGGTGCTTTTGCGTTTAGTTGTGTTTGAATTGAAGTCGCAAAAGTAGCATCATCACCAATCGCAGCACTGATCTCATTCAAAGTGTTTAATAATTCTGGAGCAGAATCCACCAAGTTAGAAACTTGGGTGTCTACATAACTTTTATTGGTTAAATGTGTTGCATGTCCTGGAGCAACAGAATTGATGACATTTCCTGTTACGGTTAAGTCACCATCAATGGTGTCAATTTCAATAGTTTGAGTAAATTCCTGTTTTTGACTCTGTACTGCCGTTCCTTTGTACTTTGCCATTCAACTCACTCCTCGTAAAAACCAATAATCAAATCAACCCCTGTTGTTGAAGCATACCCCATCAAATGGTCATAATAGGGAGTTCCACTTACCCAATATAAAGGATACTGCCCATCAATGATTTCTATTGATGTATTTGCTGGAACCAACATGTCCTTGATCATAAAATAAGAACTTCCAACTACAGAAGAATTGGAAACACTTTGTTCACGAATCAAAACGGATGCTGTTGCATCTGTTCCATTGGTATTGCAAATCAATATGTCTGTAATCCGAAATCTCTTCCCTACACTAGAGGGTCGAATAATTGAAGTTGGATCATTAGAATCGTTTGAAATTGAAGAAAATTTGCCATTTAAAAATGATCCCATTGCCTATCCTTTTCTTAGGGCTTCTGCATGTATGGTTTCTTTTAGTTCACTCAACGCTACCTTCATCTCTTGTAAAATCTTATTGGTCTCTCGCATTACTTCCATCAATTGACTATTGGACTCCTTCATCAAGGATCGAAGGGCCTCGTCATTGACATCATCCTTTGACATCCAGCGCTCCTCTCTTTTTGTAAAGAGGTCTGACTGGTACTTAATATACCAAAAACAGGCCACTAATGACCCTACGGTGCCGCCTAAGTCAGCAATCATTGTGACCATGTCTTCCATAATAAATACCATGCTAAGAAATTATAGAGCTACTGGGTAAAACCACCTAGAAGTTGAATTATCACTAGAACTGCTGGACTCGCTGTTAGAATCGCTATCGCTACTACTATCGCTACTACTATCGCTTTCACTATTGCTATCTACATCAACATCCATTGTGTCATTGTCTGGGGCCTCATCCAATCTATTCTCATTATAGATATCAATATTGATTTCAATAGGGTTGGCCTCATTTTCTTGATTGTCCTTGGTAGGCCAATCACTACAAGAAACAGAAACAAAAAATAGTAAGGAAACAATAAATAAGTATTTCATAGAAAACTACTAAAAAAAGATTTTGATTCTATAGATTTTTTTAAAATTTCTTCATGAACTAAATTAATCTCATTAAAAGTTTTATGAATTTTATTTTTAATGTTAAGTTCTGATATTTGTTTATTAACTGCTTTTTTATCAAAAATATTCAATCCATCCAATACTGGTATAAAAAGTTCTGTTGAAACACTATTTATTCCTATCTTTAAAAGATCATCCTTAGAAAGAAACTTAGTTTTAGACAAATTAATTATCTCTTTATTTCTTTCTGTTATTCCTTCATTATTCATGTATTTCCAAAAATTTGAATCCTTTCTACCTCCTTGGTAGTGCATATTAATAAAATCTAAAAAATCAAATTGTTGTCCAACTATAATTTTGTTGTATTTGTTTATATTTTTTTCTTCAAAAGAAGCTTCCTGTAAATTATTTGCTTTTAGAAACTCAAGACAATTTGTTATCAAAGAATGTATTGATGTTGACTCAAGTGGCTCTATAAAAGAACAAGAAAGACCTAATGAAACGCAATTTTTATTCCAAGGTTTTTTTTGAATAAACGGAGAAAATTTAACTTCTTCAAAATTTTCTAAGTTATAACCTAAAAAATTATCTAATTCAATTTTTGCTTCTTCTCTGTTACAAAATTCATCAGAGTAAACATAACCAGATCCTATTCTTTCTTGTGTAGGTGTTTCCCAAACCCAACCATTTTTTAGTGCTGTTGCCTTTGTGTGTGTAAGATTTTTATATTTATTTTCTTTTTGAAAAACTATTGCTCTATTTAATTTTGAGTGTTTTTTAATATCAATTAATTTGAAACCTTCAATTTTAGAAGATATTACTTTTTTAAAACCTGTACAATCAAAAAATAAATCTCCATAAATTTTACGATTATCATTCAAAACTAAATTTTTTATAAATCCTTTTTCATTAAAGCAAACATCTTTAACACTGCCATTAAGTAATCTTACATTTCTATTCTTTCTTTTTAAAAAAGACGATAATTTAAAATTATCAAAATGATATCCTTCAATATATGGATTACTTTTTTTTATATCTTTACCCGAAATATAATAAGGAGACAAATTTAATTTCATCATTTTTGTATATAAATGATGATTAGCAACAGATTCTCCAATGCTTACTGGATAAGCATTTAAAAATTCAAATCCATCTTTTTCAGTTGGTATAAAAAAATGAGGATCATCTGTTGGGCCATAATAGGAACAAAAATTTGATGACCAATTTTTATGCAATATCCCATATTTAAAAGTTGCTTTTGTTTCCTTTAAAAATTCACTCTTTGAAATACCAACAAAGTCCAAAAAAAAAGAAAAAGCTGATGTTGTTGCTTCACCAACTCCTATTGGTTTGTTATTATTTGGCTCTATAAGAGTTACGTCAACATCAAGATTTTTTGATCTAAAAAATGAGTCTACAAATAAAGCTGTTATCCATCCAGCAGTGCCACCACCTATAACAACAATTTTTTTAATCATCACCAGGAGGAGTTGGAAATGTTACATTTGACCAAGTTTTTGTATCTACATTTAATGTCGCATTTGGATAATTAGATGGCAAATCTCTTAAAGCTTGTCGATAAGCGGCCCATTCTGCTTGATCTGCTCCTTGATAATCTGTAGTCATCCTCCAATCTGTATCTTCTATTAATGAGTCACGAATTATCCTCAAATCTCTTAAATCTAAAGAACTCATTGCTTCATTAAACGCTGGAAGCATTTCATCATAAGTTGGTTTTGCATATTCGCTATTCTCATCCCAACTAAGGCAAGAACTAAAATTTTCTCTAGTTATATTTCCTGACAAACTCCAGTCAACTTTATCTGAATAAATAGATCTAAAAACCTCTCCCCAAACAAAATTTGGGTCTCTTGGGATAAAAATAGAATGTTTCATAATTAACCTTAAACTCCTGGTCTAACATAAAGAGTAGAGTCACTACCCCAAGAACCTCCCCACTCAAAAATCTCATAATTAATATGAGAAATATACCAAGTTGAACCAACTACTGTAGAATTAGATGGAATGTGAAATTTCACATTAAAAGCAGTTCCATTTGTAGAGTCATGAATGTGTTCAATTGTTCTATAGGGGGTTGTTCCCATATAATGACCTGCATATCCCTGAGAACTCCATTCTTGCGTTTGGACATTTGTATTATCAATTTCTATTCTAACAATTGTTCCTGTACCACCCCAACCTCCACCACTCCATCCTTGGTAAAACACAACTTCTGCATAAAACTTAATATGAAAATGTGTTGAACCAATGCTTGGAGTAATATCAAGATCTACTTGATCTATGTTAAAAGAAGTATCAATATTATCTGCATGAGATCCAAAATTTCTAGCAGTATTGTTTGTCCAATATCTTAGTAAAGTTTTATTTACTAAGCTTCCGCCATTTGTAGATCCATCATGAACAAAAACTTGACCAGTTGGATTTCCACTTCCATCTACAATAGAAACCAATTCTCCTGAGTTGTAAGCATTAGAAGAATTTACAGCACTAGTGACCTTCCTAATTCCAATAGATGCATTAGCAATGCTTACAACACCTCCACTCTCACTAACCACTGCATTGCCACTGGAGTCCACAATGGTATTCCCAGTACTCTTGAGCTTTAGCTCTGAGTTTGTGATCTTGAACTCATTGTTTACTTTTTCAAGGAACTGGGTTCCATCCAGTTTAATGGTTCCTGCCATGCTTATGCTCCAGGTTCAGTAGGCCAGTTTAAGTTCTCAAGTTCTCCCGTTTCTTGATTCCATGTAGGATTTGGATTTGTTGAAGGGAAATCTCTAAGTTCTTGTCTATATGTTTTCCATGCCTCGACATCAGAACCAGTATAGTCAGGCAAAAGTCTGTAATCTGATGACGCTAACAAACCGTTCCTAATTTGGCGCATTTCCTCAATCAAATCTTCCGGCTCTTCGTAAACTATAGGATCTGGCGTTTCTGAAATAATTGGCTTTAAGGTTACGTCCCATTCTTCAGTTATGAAATTATAAACGCAATTATGAGTTGATGAATTAAACTGAGGAGGTTCAATTTCTACAGAACCTGCAGGAATATGATAAACTCCAGGTTCTAAAGGACTTTCATCTGCGACAACTGGTTCACCAGTTAAAATACTCCAAACTGTTTTTGACATATTCTATTTTTAAAAAGGATGGTAGTTAATGTTAAAAACCACTCTACGGCTATGTTTTACTGGAGAACTGCTTGAATGAAACTGAAAACCATCAAAACACACAAAACGATTAGCCCTTGGGGTAACCCTTTTAATAACTTTTTTGCTTTTAAATGATTTAGAAGGCTCACCATCACCAGGCTTGTAAATTTGATTATAAAAAAGAGTATCTCCATCTGAATCATTAACATAAAAAAGGGCTGTTTTGTGGGGGGTTTTGTAATCAACATGTCCACCATGAACAAAATTCTTACCCACATTTGGGATCAACCCAATTCTGACTCGAATAATAGATTTTACTTTTTGATTTGCAGACTCAAATAATTTACCAATCACAGGCATCAGTAAATTTGCCGCTTCACTTTTGGATCTAAACTCATCCCATACCAAATGATAAAAACTGTAGTCAAAAATACTTGTATTCTCACTCTTAACGGCATAAGCCGTTCCCTCCATGTAAAACCACTCAATTTGATTTAAAATCAAATCTTCAACTTTTTCAAAAATATTCTCTGGTAGGGCGTTATCCAGAATAATCATCAGTATTTGATAATGTAATTTAAGGCAATATTTCGTGGCCTTGTTTCAGTCCCACCTGTTGCGCTTGTATTAGGATACTGTGGAGAGCTATGGCGGATAGAATCCCTATTCTGACCACTTGCACTGGCAGAATAAGTATTTCTAAAAGTAAAAGTGTGAGTGTGAGATTTAAACTCATCTGTTTGACTTTGTGCTATAGCACGACCAGAATCAACCCCTCTGGAATCATCCCAACCTCTAATAAATTCACCCCGTAAATCTGGAACGTTAAAAGTAGTGGAACCATCTCCCACCCCATAAGAAGTCCCTAAATATGAAAAAAGCCCTGCATAGGTTGTTCTTGATATAGCTGCTCCATTGCATTTTAAAAAACCACGGGGGACAGAACTATAAGCAACAGAAATAACAGTCCCAATTGGGAGGATTTGCCATCCTCCATTGTTTACATTGTCATGGATTACTAAAGATCCAGTAGGAGATGAACCCTGAGTAATTACAACAGGCTCTCCCGATGAAAATGCTGTAGAAGAATTTGTAGAATAATCTACTTGTCTCAATCCAGCATTTGCAATACTTATATTCCCACCAGATTCTGTAAGGACATCATTCCCACTAGAGTCCTTAATTCCACCACTGGCAGGGAGTCTTACATTGTTTCCAAGATGGACTGCAGTTCCATCATCGGAAAGGAGAACATTCCCATTCTGACCTTGTACAGACAAGGTTCCTGCTCCACTGGCCCCAGTGTGTACAAAAACAGTGTGGCCTCCTACTTTAATACTTCCACTCATTCTGTTGTCTCCGGTTCATCGGGGGGTAGTGGTTCGTTGCCTTCTGCTAGCCAAGCAAGATATTCTTGGTAGTAGGGATTGCTCTCATTCATGTTTATCATCCCGTGAATTGGATGTTCTAAATATGTGAAAGTTGTCTGCGACAACTCGTCAAAACTATTTTTTAATTTATAACTCATTTTCAACTACCCAATGATACCTGTAAATATCACCAACGGCATTACCGTAGGAATTTCCAGTAACAGTTGCATAAAAACTAGGGGATGATTCACTATAATTTGCGATAGTGGTTGAATAACTAGTACCTCCACCAGATTGCATTACATTATTAAGGTCACCATTATAAGGATTATAAATCTTAATCGTTTGACCACTAGCACTACGCATTCTTGTTTTAAGCGAGATATTAGTTAGTAGCCTTTGATTATAAGTGGAGTTATACAATGAATAGACATATACAGAACCATTATATGTACCCAAGAAAGTACCCTGAGATGGGTAAGTTACTGACCCTCCAGGTTTTTCAGATAAATCATAACTTTTTTGATAATACCTCTGACACAAATTTAACTCTATCCCAATGGGCCGATGCTCAAATTGGGTTGCCACTGTGCCGACTTCAAGTTGAACTCCGGTGATGTAGAAGGTTGCACCGCTTGTTCCGACTACGCTAGTTGCGCCTGTAGATGAAGCATAGTTGGCAGTCGCCCAAGATCCTGCTGTTCCAGATAAATCAGAACCCACACCCAGACCAAACTTAACAAAACTTCCAGTGCCATTAGTGGTAAGCCATGTCCCGCTGGTATCACCATCAATTGTGATTGTCTTATATTCCCAAGTATTAGGCAGTGTAATTTCATAAGTAAATGGGTATGAACGAGATTGCGCACTATTATTGATAGCACCACCAAATGTACCCGTGAGACTAGAACGAACCCAGAAAGATAAAGTAACCGTCAAAGCTCCAGCAGCACCCCACCCCAAATCAGCTACGTTATAACCTTCAATTTTTTGAGTTATTGCAAAGCCTTCGTTTGCAGGAACGGAATAAGCAGAAGTTGATGTAATACCAAGATAGTTACTAAATCCGACTGGAGGAGTTACTGAACCAGCGTTTTGCTGAACAGAAAACTTGCTTGATTGATATACCCATGTTGACCAACGATCCAATGTGTACGCATCTCCGGTAGGAGTGACACTAGCTCCAGCATTTCTCTGGTCAATCCTCATATCCCCATTGATGATCTTATTACGGAACATCATGGGAGAATTGTTGACCACCTCCACATTCTTGAGAATCGGATTGGTTCCACTTTGATCCAGAATCACATTGTTACTGGAGTCCTTGATCTGGGGAGCCTCTAGGGTTACCGTTCCACTTTCTTCTGTGGCGAGAGTTACGCCATTGACTTTCAGTTGTCCTGCCATAGTTATCTCAAGTCCAGTGTTCCCACCACGTTAACAATTCCATTCTCTACAATATCTAGATCATTGAATACTGCAAAAGTACCATTGATGGTTACAGTATTAGAAACTTGTAGAGGGCCAAAAGCAAGTGTGTTTGTATTCAATGCCATTGTTCTGGCAGTTGCAAATCCAGGTAAACTACTTTGTAATAAACTCTCTCTAATTTTGAAGTTACCTTCTCCAGAACCAGAGGATGCTAAGTTGATGGTTGCATTTGCAGGAGTAGAAATATTCCCTGCAGCATCCAATAACCATGCATAAACTGTTTTGTCTCCTTGAGTAGAACTCAATACAAAGGTGATGTCCTCTGTAAAACTTGTAGGATAGGTTCCACTAAATAAAGTAAATTGACCAGCAGTTGGAGTCGTGATGGACTCAGATAGATAATACCCTGCAACTCCTACTGCATCACTTCCTGCAATTCTGACAGTAATGGAACGTGAACTGACAGGAGAGGACTGCAAAATCGTCATGGAACTAATCACAGGTGCAATAATGTCTGCACCTCCTGACCCAGAAGTGTCTAGGGTGATGTTATCATTTGCAGAAGCACTGATATTCCCTGCAGCATCCCGTAACCAAAGGTATACGGTTTTTATTCCATCTGGAGCAGATAGGGTGAAATTAACAGTTGCAGAAAGGGAGGTTGTTGGAGAAACAGAAGTGAAGGCCCCTAGTGCAGGAGTAGAGTTTGTCTCAGATAAGTAATACCCTGTGATGCCTACAGCATCTGTACCCGAAATGGTAGCAGTGGTTTGATAAGTGACGCTTGTTGCCGCACCTCCTGCTAATGTAATTGCTGCACTGGCAGGGGACACTGTATCTGGCAAGGCCAGAGTAATTGTGTCACTGGTGACAATAGAAATGTTATTGGCAGCATCCTTGAACCACGCATATACCGTCTTGAGTCCATCCCCTGCACTTAGTGAAAAATTAACGGTGTCACTATAACTCAAAACTGCAGGAGAAATGGCAGTAAAACTGCCAGCAGCAGGGGTAGAATTTGTTTCAGATAGATAATATCCATCCACTCCCACATCATCTGTAGCAGCAAGGTCAACGGTAATACTTTGAGTGCTGGTGGAGGTTGCACCTCCGGCTAATGAAATGGATGTGTTGGTAGGTGGCAGGGTGTCTGTAGAAACTAGACTAATGGTGTCAGAAACAGGGGTGCTTATATTGTCAGAGGTGTCTTTAAACCAAGCATATACTGTTTTAGTTCCTACTCCTGCACTAAGTGTAAATGCAACAGAATTGTCAGAATAGGAAGTGGTTGCCGAAACTGCAGTAAAATCCCCAACCAAGGGGGTGCTATTGGTCTCTGATACATAATACCCATTTACTCCAACCACATCATTGGCACTCAAGGCCAAGGTCACACTTGTAGAAGTGGTGCTTGCTGCACCAGAGTCAATGGTTATACTTCCATTGGTAGGTGCATCCGTATCTGTTCCACCTGTGACGGTTGCCGTGTTCCCCATTCCAGAGTGAACACCACAGAAATAATAGGAACTAATGTCATTCCCAGAGGCCACCACCCATGTTATGGAAACAGCAGCACTGGAATTTGAACCTTTTGCAGTACTAAAGGCACTGGAATAGGAAGCATAGTCATTGTAGGTGGTTCCTGTAACCGTATAGGTTACTCCATCACTACTTCCGTAGGCAGTAGAGGTATTCTGTAGATCTGGGCCAAGAACAAGGGGGTGGGTTGCAGTGGAAGAGTCACCTAAATCAAAGGTAACTGTATCTCCTGGGACAAAGTTAAGGGCAGGTTTTTCTGTTCCATTGAGGCTATAAACATTGCCACCATAGAAGGAACTATAAGCAACGGTAACCGTGTAGTTATAATTTGCCATTGATTTCTTAACTCACTGATAATGAACCGTCACCTGTAATGTCCAATGTCCCTGTAATGTCAATATCATTCAATACATTCAAATCACCCTGTACATACAGGGTTCCACTAATCTCAATGGGGCCTACCAGAATTCCCTTCCGGTTTGCATCCATATAATGCACACCATCAAAGGTGTCAGAGTGTTGAATAATTCCATCTTGCAGTGTGAAATCATACGGCATCAATTTACTCAGTAGGAGGTGTAGGCCAAGTGACTCCAGTTAGGTTCCCGTTTTCATCCAATGCAGGAGTGGCAGTTGCAGGGAGGTCTCGCAGGGCTTGGCAGTAGTCAATCCAGGCTTGGGATGGGGTTAGATCACTGCGAAAACGCCAATCTGTAAGAGCAATAAGTCTATCTCTTTCAACTCTAAGCAATCTCATTGGTTCTGCTGCTTCAAGTTCTAATTTCTTAGCTTCTACTTGACTCCAAGTGACGCCAAAATCATTGGGGTCACTACTTAGTATTGCATTTTTATTTTCATCTTTACCAATAACCTTCTTAGCCATTTTATTAAATTCTGACTCATTGCTAGGCTTTCCATAAACCACAATATTTTCAATGCCTAATGAAGATAATGCATCAATTACTCTTATCATTGCTTTATCTCCATAAGTAACATACTGGCATTAGAAGCAAAATTTGAATCATAATTGAAAAAATGTGAAGTTGTCTGATTATCTACATAATGATAAAGCTCATATGTACACTGAGTATCATCAGTATTAGGCAAATCTGTTACTGTGTAGCTTGATAATCCAACGCTGTATCCAACATTAGTATATGCAGAATGTATATGTAAATCTGTAGTAGCAGGGCCAGTTCTTCTAACTCTCAAAGCGTGATGATATACAGTTGCCCCTACTGATGTACCAACACTACACCAGATAACCATCTTGCTGTTTGTGTACTTTGGGGTTATATTAATGCTTAATCCTGTTCCAACCCAAGTGTCTGCAGTAACTCCAGATATTTCACTGCTCATTATTGAGCTTTTAAAATCAATCACATGCCCAGCAGGAAATACTAACCCACTATCCAAATTAATCCTTGCAGAAGCTCCACTTCCCGTATGGGTGGCTAATGTGGTTCCTCCTAATTGTAATTCACCTGCCATCTTTTATCCTTTGAATGGGTTATGCGTTTTCCAGTGCTTCAATTCTTGTGGTTAAAGCTTCAATTTTAGATATGGCTTCTTGCAATGCTGCTGTTAGCAATGGGATAAGTTTAGACTGATCTATGCCCTGTGGATCAATACTTCCATCTTCATTTACTGCATCTTTTTCACCACACACTGCTTCTGGAACAATGTCAGAAACTTCGTGAGCAATAAACCCGTCAACAATTATGTCTGGGTCAGATATAAAGTTGAATCTTGATGGATTGAGTTGTTTAACTCTGTTTATTCCATCTGTAATTTCTGTGATGTTTTCTTTTAGACGGTAGTCGGATGAGGTGGCATAGGTAACCCCCGTTGTTCCGCTCTGTGTAATTGATCCGATTTGAACTCCGCTGCGCCTAAAAGTAGCAAATTCAAAGCCAGATGAACCTGCGTTGTTGCCCAGAGAAATACCCCCATACGGAAAAATTACAGCACCGGGGTTTGGAGTTACCACTATCGTCCCTACCAACAAATTCCCACTGGAGTCGATCCGCATTCGTTCTGTGCCAAGAGTGTCAAACGCTAGTGCGCCACCACTCTGATTAGCTTTAATTCTGCCGACTGAAGTATCGTCAATGCTTAACTCTAAACGCTTAGCCCCTGCTCCACTTTCTTGTAATCGTATTGTAGGAGTTGCTGTTCCACCAATTTCTAATGTTGCATTAGGACTACTCGTTCCAATCCCAACATTCCCACTACTATCCAATACAAGACGATTCTGCACATTGACTGTCACATCCCCTGCCCCTGCAGTGCCACTATGGGTAATGATGTCGTGACCACCTACGTTTAGTGTTCCTGGCATCTCAAGCTCCTATCGTAATGGCTTTGAGTTCTTCTACACTGGAAGCACTATCCACCAAGTTGGTAATGTCCCGTAGACGTTGTTTTTCTGCAACAATACTAGTGGTATCCTCTCCTGCTTCCTGTGCCCTCATGTAAAGAACATCCTGTGCCTCCAAAAGTGGCTTGCGCTCACTACGAAGACTCTCTTTCTTGAGGTTCTTGGCCTTATCCAAGTTAATTGAAATGGTCATTATCCACCATATCCATCTGGGTTAGTAAAATCTGCTTCCCAAGCATTTCTAAATTCTCTATCTGCTGGCAACTCACTGGAATCAATGATCCGGTAGGGTACTCCCGTGGGTACATCCTTGACACAAATTTCTTCTAGGCTTAATTCACAATTAGGAGCAGGAACCACAACACTGATGGTTGTTTCATTTGGGAAAATTGCTAGTTTCATAAGTTTCTTTAACAAAAAACACAAATTGAATTAAAATACTGATCTGCTGCAGAAGCAACATCAGTATTATTTGCTGACGTAACCCTAACACTTGAAGTAGTGGATGTATGCCAAATTTGCCAATCCACATTACCTCCAGAAGCAGGGTCAGCATTAGATTGTGCAATCATGTTTACTACAGCGTAGTTTGTATGTGGCATATC
>Ga0255759_10003501_pt1 | contig 13762 bp, 9 predicted proteins | sample 101ome_20_FD_179959 | JGI IMG/M metagenome (GOLD analysis project Ga0255759, IMG submission 179959) | Coastal salt marsh microbial communities from the Groves Creek Marsh, Skidaway Island, Georgia - 101404AT metaG (version 2) | ecosystem: Environmental > Aquatic > Marine > Intertidal zone > Salt...
TCCGGAGTATCTGGGCACAGGTGGAGCTGCGCAACGACAGAATCCGCAACCTGCTTGATATGGACTTTACGCCGCTCGATGTATCCCTGCGTGACTGTGTGGAATCGCTGCTTGAAGTTGGCGGCGTTGAACCGAAATTGCGCCCGGGTTTCGAACGACGGGCGGTTTAACAAAGATTCCTTTGAGCGCGGCGCACGTGCTCTTCCGGTTCTCTTCATTTTTCGTCACGACCCGGTCCTGATTCAGGAGTCTGGCTGCCAGCTTTTTTGCCTTAAATAGGCGGGAATTCAAACGGGAGTTCCCCCTTGGCTCGCATCATTCCCCTTTACCCGAACAGTAATTGCCTGCTGGTCGTAGTCTCTGTATTGATTTTCCTGTTTTTCTCGGGGGCAGGGTCGCCCCCACCAGTCAAAGCCGCGGGAGGGGCTGAGACTGGTGCGGGGCAGATTCTACTGCAGGCCGAGAGCCGGTCGATACCGGCACTACATCTTGAAAGCCAGCTTCATTTCGATGTTAGCGGCGTGCTTGCTGATGTCACTTTGAAACAGACCTTCATCAACCAGTCAGATCTTTGGCACAACGCGACCTATGTGTTGCCGCTGCCAGAAACTGCTGCTGTGTATGCGATGACCATGCGTGTCGGTGAGCGCGTCATTCGTGCGGTCGTACAGGAAAAACAGCAGGCCCGTAAAACCTTCGAGAAGGCCAGAAGCGAGGGGCGCAAGGCCGCGCTGACCGAGCAGTTTAGAGCGAACCTGTTCCATCAGCAGGTCGCCAACATAGGGCCGGGTGAGCAGATCATGGTCGAGATCAAACTGCTGCAGCAGGCGGACTATGACCAGGGCAGCTTTTCGCTGCGTTTTCCCATGACACTGACGCCGCGTTTCGTGCCTGACCGCCCTCAGTCTGAAGTCGTGATAACGCCAGGTCGCTATGGCTGGGCTGCACCGACGGATCAGGTCAGTGAAGCCCACCTTTTGTCACCCGACATGCAGGCGGCGAATGGTCGGGTGATCAATCCTGTGGAGATCTCAGCGAAGCTCAACGTCGGCATGGAACTACGGGAAATCGCCAGTGCCTATCACCAGATCAGGGTCATGCGACATGACGCGGAGTACGACATCGGTCTGGTTGATGGCCCGGTTTCGATGGATCGCGACTTTGTCCTGACCTGGTCGCCGGTAGTGGGGACAGCGCCAAGGGCCGCCGTCTTCCGAGAGCAGTTTGACGCTACCGACTATGTCATGCTGATGGTCGTACCGCCGGAGCGCGACCATGCCATCAGGGCGCTGCCACGTGACATGGTCATGGTGATTGATACCTCTGGCTCCATGGATGGGACATCGATCGTGCAGGCCAAGGCCGGCCTGCAGCAGGCGCTGCAGCGGCTTCGACCCGAGGACCGGTTTAACCTGCTGGCGTTCAATGATGCCACGACGTCTTTGTTTACCAATGTTGTGCCGGCAGATGCCGCCAATCTGCAGGCTGCCTCGCAATGGACAGCGGGTCTGGATGCGGGCGGCGGCACGATGATGGAGCCGGCCATACAGGCGGCCCTGCGCGCCGATAGTGATGGTGACGGATACTTGAAACACGTGATCTTTATCACGGACGGTGCCGTTGCCAATGAAGACACCCTTTTTTCCCTGTTAGCCCAGACGTTGGGTGATACCCGGTTTTTCCCCGTCGGTATTGGCTCGGCGCCAAATAGCTATTTCATGCGGCGCGCCGCGCGGCTCGGCCGAGGTACTCACACTCATATCGGTGATATCGATGAAGTCCAGGCGCAGATGGGCGAGCTGTTTGACAAAATTGACCGTCCGGTCGCCTCGGATATCGAAATCCACTGGCCGGGCGAGGTTGATGTTTATCCCCGTCGAATGCCGTCGGTTTATCAGGGTGAACCACTCATTGTTGTGGCCCGGGCAGATAGCCTCGAGGGTCAGGTGCGCATCACTGGTATCGCCGCTGATGCACCTTTTGAGCAGGTGATCTCACTGGATCTTGAACAGCAGTCCGCTGGAACGGCTAAGTACTGGGCGAGACAGAAGATTCAGGATCTGGTTGATGAAGGCGTCATGACGGGACAGCTGGATCAGTTCAAAAATGAAATTATCGAAGTTGCCCTCGCACATTCGCTGGTTTCCCGGTTTACCAGTCTGGTCGCTGTCGAAGAGGTTGTCAGCCGACCGCCAGCTGAGCAGGCCCGGGAAGCCGCTGTGCGGAATGAGATGGCGCACGGGCAACGCATGCAGGTGGGCTATCCGCAGACAGCAACGCGAGCGCGGCAGAGTCTCCTGATCGGTCTCTCGCTGCTTTTGATTACGGTGGGACTTTGGTTCGTTCGAGTGCGTCACATTGCTCGTAGTTTGTCGTAATGATCCGCTGGCCCTTGGCACTGAAACTGTTGCCGATGCTTGCCATCGCGGCTTTGCTGTTACTGATCGATGCCTGCTGGATTTCTGCCAAAGCGGTGGTCGCCCAGCGGTTGATTGCGTACAGCTGGGGTCAGGATGCTGCTCGGCCCTGGCCCTGGGCGGATACGCATCCTGTCGCGCGCTTAACGATCAGTGGCGAATCACTTTATGTGCTGGCTGGTTCCCAGGGCGCCAGCCTGGCATTCGGTCCGGGCCATGTTGATGGTACGGCACTGCCAGGTGAGCCCGGCGTCTCTGTGCTCGGTGGCCACAGGGACACGCATTTCGCGGTGCTGCAATCTGCGGTACCGGGTGACCGCATCCTGGTCCAGGATCGCTCGAAGAACTGGTCTGAATATGAAATCGTGCTGATGCAGGTTGAGGATGTGCGGCAGTCACGTTACCTGTCGCTGCCCGCTGACGAGAACCTGCTGGTGCTGGTGACCTGCTATCCGTTTGATGCAGTCCAGCCGGGTGGGCCCTTGCGGTATGTGGTTTATGCGGTGAGGGAATTGGCGTGATGAGAGATGCGTGTATGCAACATCGGATCTGCGGTGCAGCACCACAGATCTCCGATGTTGCTGTTGCTCGTGCGAACCGGCAGGCCCGCTAACGGGTCGCCAACTGAGGATCGATATCGATGTTCATCTCAAGCAGTACCCGACGGTCGAAGAAGTTGTTTTCCAGAGTCTCCGTCAGATGCAGTGGCTGGCTTTCGCCATACGCGGTGGAAGCAATCTGGTCACGCTTGACGCCGGCTTTGAGCAGGAATGCCTGGACGGCATCGACCCGGTGTTCCGAGAGCTGCTGGTTGAAGCTGGCATCGCCACGACGATCCGAGAAGCCGGTCAGATTGATGCGGGCATCACGATTACGGCGCAGTATCCGGGCGATGTTCTCAAGTTCCCCCTTATACTGTGACTCGATGTCGGCCGATCCCGTGCGGAACTGGATAGGCAGACGCTGGCTCTTGGCCGTGCCGTCCCGCAAGGCGAGCATCTTGTCCAAATCCCGGTTCAGTGCAGCGACGCTGGTGGCATACGCGGCCCTGTCCTCTTCTATCTTTTTTTCAAGGCTGGATAACTCTGCCGTCAGTTCGCGATTGATGCGGCGACCTTCGAAGAGACGGCCAAAGACCTCGCCGCCAATCAGGCTGCCGGCAAATGCACCAGCTGGGCCGCCAGCGGCGGCGCCGATGACGAGGCCGGTCCAGGCACTGCGCTCTTTCTCGACTGATGTCTCAGCGGCGGTGGCCACGTGTGTCACTCCGGTCAGTGCGATAGCTGCGATTATGGGTTTCAGTTTCATTGCGTTACCTCGTAAACGAATAGTGAATAAAAGTGTTTGGTTGGGTGATGCGCCGGGGCGAATCACGTGAGGTTTATTAAGCAAAATAATTCGGGCATCTTAGGGCGAGATATGAGAAGAAAATCAGAAAGAATGTGGCAGCTTTGTGGCAGCCGCGACGGGCTGGGGAGCCGTTTATGAGTTACCGAGTGGCCGTGATAGAAGATGACCCACTGCTGGGCGCAAATTATGCAGATGCTTTTCGTGCTCAGGGTTACCAGGTTGAGCTCTATACATCGCGCAGTGATGCGATAGATGTGTTTCAGTCACGCCTGCCGGACCTTGCCATCATTGATATCGGGCTCGGCGATGAAGTTGACGGCGGGTTTGCGCTCTGCCAGTGGTTGCGCCAGAAATCCGACTCGTTGCCCATTATCTTTTTGAGTGCGCGGGACAATGACATCGATATCGTCAGCGGCCTGCGTATGGGTGCCGATGACTACCTGACGAAAGCGATCAGTCTGCCGCATCTCGTGGCCCGGGTAGCCGCACTGTTCCGGCGCCTGGAAGTCCTGGCATCAGACAAGGATGACAGTGAGGTCTACAGCGTAGGTCCGCTTGAACTCGATGCGAAACGCCTGACCTGCAGCTGGAATACTGAGCCGGTTGACCTGACTCTCACCGAATTCTGGATGGTCTATGCGCTGGTGCGGCGCGCCGGTCATGTAAAAAGCCGTGATCAGCTGATGCAGGAGTCTCGCCTCGTTGTTGATGAGAACACGGTGACATCCCACATCAAGCGCATCCGCAAAAAGTTTCAGGCACTGGACCCGGCGTTTGATGCGATCGATACCGTCTACGGTATGGGCTACCGCTGGCAGGTGGCATGACCTGGCCAAGAGTTATCCTGTATGTGTTGCCGTTGTCTGCGCTGCTGGCGCTGGCGGGTGGCCTCCACTTCATCGTAAAAGATGCGGGTTCACAGCTACAGGTCGAGCGCCAGGCAGAACTGCAGCAGGTCGCAGTGACCTTTGCCCGGCTGATCGCCGACGACCCGCGCTACCGGTTGCTGCTCTCCGGTGAATCCAGCGTCAGCTACTTTGCCGTGCCGGTGCAGGGTATTGACCTTGACGGCCGGGTGAATGACTGGCCGGAAAGTGGCGCAGAGAGCCTCGGGCTTGATTATCTGGTTGAGATCAATGATGCCTACTCGGTTGATTCTCTGACCTATGAACTGCGCACCGGTGCGGATGACAGTGCCCTCTATCTTCATCTCCGTGTACTTGACGATACGGTAGTGTTTCGGGAGATCAGCAATCTCAGTGTCCATCGTAATGATCACGTGCAGATCGCTTTCACGGGCACTGACGGCCAATTCCGCCGTTATACCCTTGCGGCTTACCAGCCGGGTCACGTTGAGGCGATGGAAATCGGCCGAACGGGCAGGGCATTACGGTCAGAGGAAGTGATCAGCGGTCGTTGGCTCGCAACCGAAAACGGTTACAACCTGGAATTTCAGGTACCGCTGGCGCTGCTCGCTGGTCGCTTTTCCCTGGTAGTGGCGGATGTCGACAGCGAGTCAGATCGCGACATCCAATTTCTCGTCGGTAAAAGTGCCACCCAGGGTGCGGACCAGCTCGGGTACCTTGTGACGGGCCTGACGCCTTTGCAACAGCTTGTTGCTGACATGCCCTGGCAGGCGCTGGTGGCTGATCAGCAGGGCAACATTCTGGCGGACACGACAACATCAACCGCAGGTGTCGCGCCCGTTACAGCACAGATTCAAACGGCAGGCGGCATTATCGGTGAGGTCAGTCTGTTTGCAGGCAGTAGCGCCCCCCAGGGGCTCACAAAGCGGCATGTCATCGGGGCGGCACTTTTGCTGGTTGCCTGCCTGTTACTGGGTCTGACCACGCTGGTGCTGGTGGCTCGGCAGCTTGACCAGTCGCTGGCGGCATCGGCCAGGGAAGTGGAGAAGATCAGGCAGTACAATGAATACCTGGAGCGCATGGCAGCCCGTCTCAATCATGAATTGCAGACGCCGCTTTCGGTAATTCGATCTTCGCTTGATCATCTTGATCCGGCAGCGGCCGACCGTGCCGGAGATCGGGTCTACCTGGAACGAGCCACGGAGGGTGTGCAGCGTCTCACCAATATCCTGAATAAGATGGCTGAGGCTCGTCGCCTGGAAGAGGCGCTGGATGAAGATGAAATACGTCGCTTCAATCTTGTCGACGTTGTCAGTGGCTGTGTCGCTGGCTACGAGCTCGCTTACCTCCAAACTCGCTTCGATCTTTTAATCGAGGAAGAAGACCTGCCAGTGACCGGCATCCCGGAACTGATTGCGCAGGCTTTCGATAAGTTGATCGACAACGCTGTGGAATTCTCAAGTGGTGCCGCCATTCGTGTCCGCCTGCATCGTGAAAGCGGCGAAGCCTGTTTGCGTGTCCTTAACGAAGGCGCCAATCTGCCGGAGGCGTCGACCGAAAGCCTGTTTGAATCAATGGTATCTATTCGAGGTGCCGGGGCTGAGCGTCACCTGGGGCTTGGGCTTTACGTCGCCCGCAGTATCGTCACATTTCATGGCGGCAACCTTTCTCTCAATAATCGTGAAGATACCGCGGGTGTCGTCGCGACGATACGGCTGCCGATTCTGCGGTTGACCGCAAGGCTCAGCTGACTTGCGTGGATGCTCTTGTCCTGTCGTCAGGGATTTCAGCGCAAGATTTTCGATGAGGACTCTGGCTTGATCTGGCATGCTGTAATGCCTCAGAAGTGCTGATCACAACTAATGCATCACCCCAATAAGAACAATAACCGAGACAGGACCAGTCATGTCGGTGGCTGAAGCCAGAGAGGCAGATGTCGTGGTTGTCGGGGGTGGCCAGGCTGGCCTGGCGGCGGCAATTACGGCAGCAGAGGCCGGTGCCCGTGTTCTGCTGCTGGAAAAGTCTCCCCGGCCTCGCCGAGGCGGTAACAGTCGCCATACGCGAAACTTGCGGCCTTTGCACAATGTCGCGCAGCCGCCGCTCGAGGGGGCTTACGATTACCGCGAATATGCCGATGACCTGGCGCGGGTCACTGCAGGGTGTACCGATGAACCGCTCGCTGAGCTGACGCTGCGAGAATCTGCTGACTGCGTCGACTGGCTGCAGGAACGAGGTGTCGCCTTCCAGAAACCGCTGACGGGTACGCTGCACCTGGCACGAACGAATGCGTTCTTCCTGGGAGGGGGCAAGGCGATGATGAACGCGCTGTATCGCCACGCGGAACACTTAGGTATCGAGATTCTCTATGCCGTTGAGGACGTGCAACTCGATTGCCATCACGGAGATTTTAAAGGGCTCAGTTTCCAGCTCGGGGGGACGGTGTATGAGGTGCAGGCGCGCAGCCTTGTGGCTGCTGCAGGCGGCTTTGAAGCCAACCACGAATGGCTCGCTGACGGCTGGGGTGAAGCGGCTGAGAATTTCCTTGTCCGCGGTACGCCAGACAACCAGGGTGAAATCCTGGCGCAGTTGCTGGCAGCCGGATGTGAATCCGTCGGGGATGTCAGCCAGTGCCATGCGGTGGCGGTCGATGGCCGTGCGCCGCGGTTCGATGGTGGTATCTGTACCCGGGTTGATGCGGTGCCATTCGGTATTGTCGTCAATCGGGAAGGCGCCCGTTTCTATGATGAAGGTGAAGATTTCTGGCCGAAGCGCTATGCCATCTGGGGCCGCCTGATCGCAAAGCAACCGGGGCAGGTAGCCTTCAGCATCATCGACAGCCAGAGTCACGATCTGTTCATGCCGACGGTTTACCCGGCGCTGGAAGCCGATTCTATTGGCGAACTGGCTGAGTTGCTGGGTCTGCCAGTCAATGAACTGGAGGCGACGGTGGCGCAGTTCAACCACGCGGTCCGTCGCGGTGAGTTTAATGCAGAGGTGCTGGACGATTGCAGGACCGAAGGGTTGGCGGTTGAAAAAAGTCACTGGGCCCGGCCACTGACCCGGCCGCCGTATCGTGCCTGGCCGTTGCGCCCGGGCATCACCTTTACTTACATGGGTGTGAAGGTCGATGAGAAGGCGAGGGTGCAGTGGCACGCTGGCAAGACCAGCCAGAACATCTTCGCTGCGGGTGAAATCATGGCAGGCAACATTCTAGGGCAGGGTTATCTGGCCGGTATCGGGATAACCATTGGCAATGTGTTTGGCCGCATTGCGGGGCGTGAGGCTGCTCTGTATGCAGCCTGAAATCTCTGGTCTTGATGAACTCGTCGCGGAAGCCCAGCGGCTCTCCACCATTTGTAATGCCTGTCGTTATTGTGAAGGCCATTGCGCTGTGTTTCCGGCGGTGGAGCGGCGCCAGCGGGTTAGCTTGAATGACGCCGATTTCCTGAGTCAGCTTTGCCACCAATGCGGCGCCTGTTTTGCGAACTGCCAGTACGCGCCGCCGCATGAGTTTGCGGTCAATATGCCAGTGGCCCTGGCTGAATTGCGGACCTCCGGTTATCGAAGGTTTGCCCGGCCAGCATTGCTTGCGGTTGGCTTTGAACTGAGATGGGTCTCGGTGCTGATATTGGTAGCGTTAGCGACGCTGTTGTTTGCTGTGCTGGCGGGGTGGCGTGCTGGGTTTGACGTTCTGCTGACACAGCCCGTCAGCGGGTTCTATGAGGTGTTGCCGCATGGGCTGCTGATCCAGGTGTTTGGCCTGGCGGCAGTCGCCGTGCTGCTGAGCTGGGCCTGGTCAATTGGCAGCTACTGGCAGCAGATGGGGCTGCCAATGCCCTGGCGCATCTCTGCATCGGTCTGGATCCAGGCCCTGGTGAATGCCTTCACCTTAAAGAACCTCGACGGTGGCCATGGGGAGGGGTGTTATGAAACGGGTGAGATGCCTAATCGCTGGCGTCGCCGCTGGCATCATCTGGTACTGACAGGGTTTGTGTTGTGTTTTGCGGCGACACTGAGTGGTACCGTTAATCATTATGTGCTGGATCTGCCGGCGCCCTATGACTGGCTGAGCCTGCCGAAACTGTTGGGCATGCCCGGCGGACTGTTGTTACTGGCAGGTTGTGCTGGTCTTCTCATTCACCGGCGAAACATTGAACCTGCGATCGTGACGAGTGAGCAGCAAATGGGGCAATCGCTGTTGTTACTGCTGCTGTTGACGAGCCTGACCGGGCTTGCGCTGCCTTTGCTGAAGTCCTCAGCCTGGCAGCCTTTGCTGTTGTGTCTGCACCTTGGCGTTGTGCTGGTACTGTTTCTCAATTTTGCGGCGGGCAAATTTGTGCACGGCTTCTATCGTCTGATCGCGCTGGTGCAGGACCAGCTTGAAATCGTAGCTTCAGGCTCGTTAGGCTAGAACTCATGACAAAAAAACTGACTCGGTTACTGGCTTTTGTCGCCGCCCTGACGCTTAGCGGGGTTTCGATCATGTTGGGTGAGACGGGCTTTGACGAAGTATTGAACTTCCGCCAACTGGAGCGCATCCCTCTGTCGGGAATTGCCGATTCGGTGGGCGGGGAAAGTCAGCTCAGGGGGCAGGTGGCGTCAGCAGGTCAGCTGCTTACCGCACCGAAATCGGGCCAGAAGGCGGTTTACTATGACTACCTGAAGGAGCGCCGGGAAACGGACAGCAACGGCAATACACGCTGGCGCACCGTAGACAGCCGTACTGATCTTGCCGATTTCCAACTGAGCGACGTGACGGGCGATGCACTGGTCAATGCCGCTGGACGGCATTTCGATATAACGATCACGTCGGAAGAAAAATTTTCTCGCCGCGAAGGTGATTACCGCTACACGGAATGGCGGATTGACCCGGGTGACACGGTCACAATATTCGGCTGGGTCGACTATCGACAGCAGGCGGTGGTTAATTTCTCGACGCCGGGTGAGTACCAGCCCATTATCTCCAGCCTGTCGGCGGCGGAAGAGCGATCGAGCCTCGCGCTGAGTGCGCTGTTGTTTCTTTGGGGCGGTATCAGTTGTCTGCTGCTGGCCTGCTTTGCGCTCCTGCACACGTTCAAGATTCACAAGACCCTGATATTCCTCGTCTTCGTCTCGCTCTCGAGCGGGTTGTTACTGTTTCACTACGGTTATCGCAGTGTTGTGGAGGACGTTTCAGCAGGCCACGCGCGGGTGGCTACTGTCTGGCAGCGCGCGGATGATCTGATCAGGGAGCGCCTGACCGCGCATGGCATGCCGGAGATGGGGCTGGAATCTGCCATCGATGAGAATACGGCGGCTTTTGAGGATCTGAGCGAAACCGAAAAACGCCAGCTCGATGCCTGGCGGCTCACTGCCGAGCAGGTCAGGGCCCGCTACCTGATTCAGATTTCACGCTTCCCGGACAGTTTTGTCGCAGCCATGAACGGCATGAGCCAGCCACCGTCGGTCGCACTGCCCGGAGACCTGCAACAGCGCGCAGCTGAACTCATGCAGCGCTATCAATCGACGCGGATCAGTGACAGTACGCTGACGTTCTGGGGCGCACTTGGTCTGCTGGCTGTCACCGTTTTGTTGGCGTGGATCTCGCTGATCTTTATTCGCGTCAAACGCATGCAAGAGAACATACCGACCAGCAAAACCGCCGGTCTTGTGTATGGCATGGCGGAAATCAAGGGCAAACTGATCGCCGAAGATGCCGGCAAGACGTTGAAAGGCCCTGTGTCGGGTGAACCCTGTACCTGGTATCGCTATGTCGTGAAAGAGAAGCAGCGGTCTGGCAAGCGATCGAACTGGGTGACGATTGAGGATGTAACGAAAAAACAGCCTTTCTATTGTGAAGATGACGAAGGCAGAACCCGTGTCTTCCCCGGCAAAGCGGAGTGCATCAGCCAGCATCGCGCCACCAAGGTGCGCGGGCGGCGCAAGTACATCGAGACCCGGCTGTCCCCAGGTGATGAGCTGTACATCCTTGGCAAGGCAAAGCCGGACAAGACTCAAGGCGATTCCCTTGTGTTCATCCATGAGAAGGGCAGTCCCTACATTATTGCCAACATCCCTGAAGAGGACGTGATGTTCCGCAAGGCCATGTCGGGGATTGGCCTGCTGACAGCCGCACTCAGCGCCCTGTTCCTGGGCGCGATCCTGATTGGGGGTGGCAGCGGCCAGCTGTCGTCGCTGGACTTCCTGCTGGCCTCCCTGCTGGCACCTGTGTTTATGTTCTTTGTTGTTTTTATGCTGATGTACAACGACCTGGTCTTTCTGCGCCAGCGCTGTGACAGGAACTGGGCCAATATCCAGGTGTCGCTGAAGAAGCGTGCAGATCTTGTGCCGCAGGTGGAACAACTGGTGAAAGAGTTACTCAGTCACGAGCAGGATCTGCAGGTTTCCTTAGCACAGTTGAGGGAACAGCGCCGTGTGGCTGAAACTGTGGCCGACGTTGACAGCTACCTCGCACTCGAACATCAGGCCATTGATTCAATCACTGCTCGAATCGAGGCTTACCCGGATCTCAAAGGCATAGACATGGTCGGGGCGTTGAATCGGCGGCTGATCAAGCTTGAGAACGAAATCTCGCTGATCCGGGCCGGTTTCAACGACGCCGTCACCCAGTACGAAACTCGGCGGGCGATCTTCCCCGACAACCTGTTGGCGAAACTGTTTCGGTTTAAGTCGCGCCAGACGCTGCGGTTCACGGATGAGGCGCACCGGATTCCACCCGTGGTGTCTGTTTGAAGAGCCACCGCCGACCACTGCCAGGCGAATTTAGGTATGATGAATCGTCCGGACGATAAAACAATCTGAGAGAGGCAGCATGTACGACACTTTGATCAAGGGCGCGACGATTGTCGATGGCCTCGGCGGTACACCTTACACAGGCGACATCGCTATACAGGATGGGAAGATAGCAGCGGTCGGTGAGGTTGATGGCGCTGCGAAGGAAACCACTAACGCCGATGGTGCCTACGCGACCCCCGGCTGGGTCGACGTGCACACACACTACGATGGCCAGGTCAGCTGGGACGAAACCATGGACCCATCGTTCAGCCATGGTGTGACCAGTATCGTGATGGGCAACTGCGGTGTTGGTTTTGCGCCCTGCCCCCCGGGTCACGAAGCCGAGATGATCTCGCTGATGGAAGGGGTGGAAGACATCCCCGGTACAGCACTCTACGAGGGCATCGAGTGGGGTAACTGGGAAACTTTCCCCGAGTACATTAACTACCTCGGCAGTCGACGATACACGATGGATATCGGCACGCAGGTGCCTCATAGCGCGGTACGTTATTACGTCATGGGTGATCGAGCACTGAAGCACGAAGATGCGACCCAGGCCGATCTTGACGGTATGTGCAAGGTCGTTGCGGATGGCATGGCGGCGGGTGCTGTCGGTTTTTCCACCTCCCGCACGATCGGGCACCGTTCAGTCGAGGGTGAGTCGATCCCGGGCACCTTTGCCGAGAAGTCAGAATTAATCGCGATTGCGAAGGCAATGGGCAGGGGCGTGTTTCAGGCCGTGCCCGCCGGTGTCGTCGGTGACATCGCCGGGCCAGAGAAGTGGACCACAGAGCAGGAAGTCGAACTCTTCAGTGAAATCTCAAAAGCCAGTGGTCGCCCCTGCACGTTTACACTGGTGCAGAACGGCAACCGCCCTGACCAGTGGCGCAACTGCCTGAACCTGGTAGAACAGGCGAACAATGATGGCATCAACATCACGCCCCAGATCGCGACGCGGCCCATCGGGTTTGTCACCAGCCTGCGCTCCTACCACATGTTCCAGCGTCGTGAGACCTACCTGAAGCTGGCGCAACTGCCGTTTGAGCAGATGCTGGCGGAAATGCGCAAACCAGAAGTGAAAGCGGCGATCCTCGCTGACAAAGATGTGCCGCCGGATCAGCCGGGCGTTATGGCCAATGTCTATGGCCTGATGGCAATGGCCGCGCCGGGCATGTTCCCGATCGAGATGCCCATCAATTACGAGCCCGAACCCAATGGCAACTTTGCAGCGCTGGCTGCGGCCGCTGGCAAGGAAATCCCTGAGTTTGTCTATGATTACCTGACTGGCGGCAATGGCGATCAGTTTGCGATCCTGTTGGGGGCCAATTTTGTCGATGGCAGTTTCAGTGTGATGGAAGACATGATTGCCCACCCGAACACAACGATCGGTCTGTCTGACGCGGGTGCGCACGTCAACCTGATTTTCGATGCGGTGGGCCCGACCTACCAGTTGACCCACTGGGTGCGCGATCGGTCCCGTGGGCCGCGGTTCCCGATTGAGCTCATGGTCCGCAAACAGACTAAGACCAATGCTGATCTGTTCGGCCTGAGCGATCGGGGCAGCCTTGAGGTGGGCAAGAAAGCTGATATCAATGTCTTCGACCTGGATCGGCTTGGCCTCGGCCCGCTCAACGTGCAGCATGACCTGCCGGCTGGCGGCAGCCGAATCCTGCAATCCGGGCAGGGTTACCTGAATACGTTTGTTGCCGGTGTTAAAACCCGCGAGAACGACCAGGATACTGGCGCGCGACCTGGCACGGTGATTCGGGCCTGATGATGAGTCTGGAACAACGCGTCAGAAACGCCTGGTATGGGCGCATCTCTGGCTGCCAGTTGGGCAAGCCAATAGAACGGCTCTCGATGCGGCATGGCTACGATGCGCTTCAGGCCTACCTGACTCAGGCCGGCGAGTTACCCCTGCGGGATTACGTCGGCTACGTGGATTCAGAACATAGCAGCGATATCCAGAAAGAGTGCTGCCGTGAGTTCCTGGTGCGCAGCGAGCCGGACGACGATATCAACTACAGTTTTCTCGCTTTGTTGTTATTGGAAATGCACGGCGTCGACATGACTACGACGGATGTTGCTCGCGCCTGGATGAAGCTGCTGCCGGTGGCATCAACCTATACCGCCGAGCGCGCAGCCTACAAAATCCTGCTCGAGAAGGGCGACGAGTGGTTCCCGGAAACAGGCCGCGCCGGTTTCGATCTGACTGACTGCTCTGATAACCCCTACAACGACTGGATTGGTGCGCAGATCCGGGCTGATGTTTATGGCTGGGTCTGCCCTGGCGATGTGTCGCTTGCGGCCAAGCTGGCGGAGACCGATGCGCGATTGTCGCATCGCGGTGATGGC
>Ga0255759_10003506_pt1 | contig 13757 bp, 14 predicted proteins | sample 101ome_20_FD_179959 | JGI IMG/M metagenome (GOLD analysis project Ga0255759, IMG submission 179959) | Coastal salt marsh microbial communities from the Groves Creek Marsh, Skidaway Island, Georgia - 101404AT metaG (version 2) | ecosystem: Environmental > Aquatic > Marine > Intertidal zone >...
TTATCTCCTCTTACAAATCAAAGGTCAGATCAATATGGAGGTGCTTTCGATAATAGAATTAGGCTACTAAAAGAAATTGTAGAAATAGCCAGAAAGACAATCCCTGAATCAATGCCCTTATTTGTTAGAATTTCATCAACTGATGGTATTGATAATGGATGGAGCATTGAGGATAGTGTTGAGCTAGCAAAAATTCTTAAAAATTTGGGAGTCGATGTAATAGATTGCTCATCTGGAGGACTAATGGGATCAGCAACTGCTGCTAAAATTAAAAGAGGACCTGGTTTTCAAGTTCCCTTATCTGATGAAATTAAAAATAATTCAGATATAAAAACAATGGCAGTAGGTTTGATTACGAATGCTAAATTTGCTAATGATATAGTTCAAGATCAAAAATGCGATCTAGTTGCTATAGGACGAGAGGCATTATTTAATCCTAATTGGGCTCTCCATTCAGAAATTGAATTAAACGAAGATAGTAATTTTAACAATTGGCCTAATCAATATGGATGGTGGCTGGATAAAAGAAAAAAAATGTTCAACAAATAATTTGTTTTGCGCTTTAAAGTTTATTTGTTTTTTAAATAGTCATTATTATGAGCATACTAGAAATTAATCACTTCACTATTATTACTAAACAATTAAAAATTTCAATCGACTTTTATGATGTTTGTTTAAATTTAAAAGAAGGTCCTAGGCCAAATTTTAAATTTAATGGCGCTTGGCTTTATTTTGAGAAAAAACCTTTGATTCATTTGGTTGAAGGAGCTAAATTGCAACAAGGTGTAATTGATCACGTTGCGCTTTCTGTTTCAAATATTGGTAGTTACGAAAAAAAATTGAAAAGTATTGGAATTGAATACATAAAAAATAAATTAAGTAATAATATAAATCAAATTTTTTTTCATGATCCTAATGGAGCAAGAATTGAATTAAATTCAGTTTGATTCTTCATCATTAATATCAATATTATTAACACCTGCCTTATCTGAATCAATTTCTGGTATATCCATTCCTCTCTCTTGTTCATAATACTTTATCCAATTTTTTACAGAACCTTCTTGTATTTCAATCGCAGCATCGGCAAATATATTATTTGATGAAATCAGCAGAGAAATGATTACAAAAAAATTTTTCAAGGTAAAACATCCCCTATTGTGGTTGTTCTTCTAATAGTTCTCTCGTATTTCATAATGTCAAAATTAGTAGCTTTGTGCATAACCCTTCTATTGTCCCAAAGAACAATTTGATTTTCAGACCAAACATGATCATAAATGTTTTCATCTGTAGTTGCCATTTCATTTATTGTTTGAATTATTTTCCTTCCTTCTTCAATATCAAGATTTTCAATATGTGATGCGTGTTCACCAAGATAAATACATTTAGTGTTATTTTCTGGGATGTTTCGGTAAATACTTTGTTTTACTGGAGGAGCTTCTTTTTTTTGCTCCTCTGTCATTTGATTTAAAGCTTTTGCAAGAGTTCTTGAATAATTTAAATCATGGATGATTGGTAAATTTTCAATTTTTTCCAATAAATCATTATTAACAAAATTTATGGCATTTTTCATATCACAAAAAAGAGTATTCCCACCAATAGGTGGAATTTTAAGTGAATACAAAATAGTAACTAAACCCCTATTTTTTGACCAGGAACCATCAGTATGCCAAATTGCAGCCCCAGGATCAGGAATTTCGCCTTTCGGTTTGCCATTTATAAAATTAGATAATATAAAAAATTCAGGATTAGATCGATTGTTATATTGATTAAGCACATGGACCTGTAACTTACCCCAAAGTTTTGAAAATTTTAAATGATCAGACTCATTCAATTTTTGATTTTCAAAAACAAGTACACCAAAATCAATAAGTAACTTTTTTATGTCATCATACATGTAAGATGAAAAATCAGATAAATTGATTTCGCTAATTTTTGCACCGAAGTATTGATTTAATTTTTGTATTTTCATATTACCTATAAAAAGTCTGGCGCGCCTGGCAGGATTCGAACCCACGACCCCCTGGTTCGTAGCCAGGTACTCTATCCAACTGAGCTACAGGCGCTTTACAATATTATGCCAAAAACATATATACCAGTAAAATAAAACTGGCGCGCCTGGCAGGATTCGAACCCACGACCCCCTGGTTCGAAGCCAGGTACTCTATCCAACTGAGCTACAGGCGCAAGAAAATGTTTTAAATTTTTCAAAAAATAAAATAAAATATGTCCCTATGAATATTATAGTACAAAAATATGGTGGAACATCACTTGGTTCTATAGAGAGAATAAATAATGTTGCTTCAAGAATAAAAAAATGGGCAGCAACAAATTATAAATTGGTAATAGTAGTATCAGCAATGTCTGGTAAAACCAACGAGCTTAATGATCTTGCTCACCAAATTGATGAATTACCTAATAAAAAATCTCTAGATTTTATACTAAGTTCTGGAGAACAAGTTTCTGCAGGGCTTTTATCAATTTCATTAAATAAACTCGGTTTTGAAACTGAATTATTTAATGGATCTCAGATTCCTATAAAAACCGATTCTAATTTCACTAAAGCCAGAATCGAAGGTATTGAAAAAAAATTGATCCATGATGCATTAAATAAAAATAAAATTGTAATTGTTACTGGCTTTCAAGGAGTAAATAATAAAAATCAAATAACCACACTTGGAAGAGGTGGATCTGATACTTCTGCGGTAGCAGTTGCTGTAGCAATAAATGCAAAAGAATGTCAAATTTTTACTGATGTTGATGGAGTTTATACTACAGACCCAAGGTTGTATAATAAAGCCAAACGTCTAACTGAAATCACATTTGAGGAAATGTTAGAAATGGCTGGTTCAGGCTCAAAAGTACTGCAAATTAGATCAGTAGAATTAGCTGGGAAATACAAATTACCTCTGAGAGTTTTATCAAGTTTAACCAGACCTGATGTTGATATTGAAATAGAAAAAGTTTCTGGTACTTTAATAACATTTGAGGAAAATATTACAATGGAAAAAGAAATTGTTACCGGTATAGCATTTAATAGAAATGAAACCAAATTTACTTTAGTAGGTGTGCCAGATAAGCCTGGCATTGCGCATAAAATTTTATTACCTATTTCTAAAGCAAATATTGAAATTGATGTAATTGTGCAAAATATTAGTAAAGATGGGCTTACAGATTTCTCATTTACTGTAAATAAAAATGATTCTGCCATGGTAAATAAAATCATTGAACGTCTTGTTAATGAGTTAAATGCACAAAGTTATGTTTGTGATGACAATATATGTAAAATTGGTTTGGTTGGTGTTGGCATGAGATCAAATGTTGGTATTGCTGATAAAATGTTCTCTTCATTAGCCAAAGAAAATGTTAATATTCAGATGATTTCTACATCAGAAATTAAAATTACAGTTGTAATTGATGATAAATACACTGAATTAGCAATTAAAGTTCTTCACGACGCTTTTGAATTAGATAAAAGTTAAAATTTTAATATATAATAAAAAGTATGGAGAGGTGCCCGAGTGGCTGAAGGGGGCGCCCTGCTAAGGCGTTATACGGTTTATCCCGTATCGAGGGTTCGAATCCCTCTCTCTCCGCCATGTGACTAGTCTATAAGTCAATAAATATAGGCATCTTGACATTTTTTAATGCAAATATTCTAGATTTTAACACCTATTTTAACACCCATTTAGCTATACGTTATGTGCTACATCTGATGTTGCAGCTATAGTGTTTATTCTTCTTTTTTAGGTATCGTTCTATGTAACCTATATGTGTTACACCCCCATTATGCTTTTTATTTTGTGGTTATATTAACTGCGCTAATAACCTCATACTTTTCTTGCAATGAAAATAATACATCAGTACCTATTGATACTTGATTGGTCATTCCAATCGAGAATGATTTAGAATTAAAAGGATATATTTCAGAATTGATAGATTTAATTAAACCAGTAAAGACTTTCTTATCAAATGAGATTATTTTCCCTTCAATAACTTCTAATTGAGCATTACGGAATTTAATCAAACTACTCTTCTGACTTGATATTTATGGCAATAGCTTTTCCGTTGTTTTTTTCAATATCAAAAGAAACTCTCTGCCCGTCGACTAATTTATCAATTCCAGATTTTTGGAGTTCAGTTACATGAACGAAAACGGTAGTTGTTGACCCTTTAGGGGTAATAAAACCAAAACCTCTATCATTATTGAACCACTTTACCTTACCAGTAACCATTTTATCCTTTCAAAAGTTTTAGTTAGATTTTCAATAAACAAAATCTTTCGAACCAGTAAAAGGTTTTTAAAGTGAAACGTTTAGTCGAGCAAGAGAAATTTTATTTAACCCTCTCTAATATACACTAGTCTGAACAAATTACTTTAACTGTTGTCTTTTGTTTAGGTATCGTTCTATGTAACCTCATAGTTACTGAACTATTTAATTAATGTTCACCTTACTTTTTTACATTTTTTAAAGAATTATTTAACACCTATATTTTTTAACACCCTTTTTAACACCCAATTGATTTAGAGGTCAACTAGTCCATATAGGCAAGTCCTCATCTAATATGTAGTATTTATGCTGTTTTTAAAAGGGTTATGTGGTCTGTATCAGTCCATGCTCATCTAACTAGGTCGGACTCTCTCTCCGCCAATTAACCTCTTAAGATGTCCTATTGATAAGGCTTTCAAGCAACACACCTCTAAATTCTTATATTTTTACCCAAATTTTTACCCAAACTAGATAAAGTCATACCTTAAAAACTGCTCAAATAGTAGACAAAAACTGGCATGAATTTAATACTGTAAAATCAGTCTAGAAATGGTAGAAAAACAATAGAATATTAAAGGCTATAGTTTACTGGATTTGCAGCTGATAGACATTATATTTTCTTTTACCCAAACTTTACCCAAATTTTACCCAAAATAGACCCCATGAGTGGTGCTTTATCAAGACCCGCTGGGTTGACAGTATCTACATATACCAGCTGTAAACAGACCTGTTTCTTTAAAAAAATTTAAGTGCCATGCATATATTATATAGATGACCCCTCTCCCCCATAACATAGACTTCTTGACCACCAGTTTGTAGTTTTTAGATAATGGGGAAAATTAATTAAAAGGAGAATGTAATGAAATCTAAATTATTAATGCTCATCATTGCAAGTTTTGTTATTGTTGGCTGCACAGTTGATAGTAAACAAAGGTATCAAGTGGCTGGTGCTTCAGGTAATGTTTTTATTCTTGATACACACACTGGTGAAATTATTATGTGTGATGATAAATATAGTGTTTTTAAAGAGATAGAAGTTGAAAATGCAAAAATAGTTTGCACTGAAAAATATAAGACACATTAACTTTTCGTATAGGACTGGAAAAGTTAGTGACGAAAGTTTTTTAGCTGCAAGTCCCTTTTTTTTATAACTCCGATTTAATCATTGATTATTTTTAATAAGTATGGGAAGTGCCAAATAAGGATTGGGAAACTTAAAACCCAAAACACCCCCCACCTTTGATCATTGATAGCAACAGTTTGCAGAAAAAAATAATTTCTTCAGATATTAAAAACACTATAGTAATTACGAACTAATTTACTATACGTTCTGTGCTACCTATTGAAGTTACACCTTGTTTGACTCAATTTTGTTAACATTAGAAGGTGAATTCAATTTTTATTTTTATTAAAGACAACATTAAGTATTCTATTTTTTTATTTTTTGGTGTCATTTTCTTTTTAAGATCGTTATTAGTTGATGGTTGGAATGATTCGGATATTGATGCATTTATATATTTGGGATCAAGATTATTAAATGGTGAATTGATTTTCATTGATGAATTTGAAACAAAATTACCTTTTCTACAATATATATTTTCCTTAGCTTATATGGCTGGGGGTATCGGTTCCTGGAGAATTATAACTTTTTTAACAATAATCTTAAATGGTTTTATTGCAATTAAACTTTTAATAGACCACTTTATTAAATTTGAAAATCTTTCAACTTTTTGCCTCCAACGATATATTCTTTTATTTTTTGGCTTTTTCTTGTCACTGATTTATGCGCTTCCAGGAAGCGAATCAGCTCAAATCTCTATGATGTCAGCATCATTTTTATTTCTATCATTGTCAATTTTAATTACTTCACGAAAATACAGAATGATTTGTTTGTCATCCGTTTTGTTTACTTTTTCAGGATTAATTAGACAAAATTATTTTTATTTGTTGCCAATTTTTTGTGCATGGTTTTTTATAGATAGCTCTCAAATTAACAATTTAAAAAAAAATTTATATTTACTGCTTTTATATATTTTTACTTCAATTACTGTTTGTCTTTTAACATTTGCTCCATATTTCTTTATAGATAATGGTTTAGATAAACTTTTTATATCGATTTATGCAATTAAAGAATTTGCTGGTAATGCAATGTCAATACTTGAATTGTTAACTCGACAGCTTCTAAATAAAAGAACAATTTTTTTCTTTTCAATTTTTTATATTCTATTAATTAGTATTTTAATTAATTTTTTTTATGGAGCTTTTAAATTCGATAAGAAAAATAAATTATTTTTTTTTATTTGTGTATTAACTTTAGTTCTTAACTATAGTTTTATAACAAGGTATTCTCACCATTATTCGATATTATTTGTGCCATTTTTTAGTTTGATATTCATATACTCATTTTTATTTTATTTTAAAAATATAAAAAAGATACTAGTTATATTAATGATCCCAGTATTCTTTTACCCAGGATATTGGGTGTTAAAAAATGCTATACAGGTTTTAAATGGAAATATAGGATTTAATTTTAATATTAATGATAGAAAAATAAACAAATCTATTTTAAATTATTTAACAGAGATAAAGAATAATGGTAAAACATTTTTAGTTATTGATAATTCAATCTATCATTATATTTTAAATGAAAAAAGAATAGGAGATGGGCATCCAGCGATCTTAAGTTATGTTTTTAGAAAAATTAAAATAAATGATTTACCTCATATTAACCTTCTAGACCATAAAAGAAATTCTGATATTTGTGATGTTTTAAATAGGTCTAACAAAGATGTTTTGATATTAATTGATAGAAATCACTATGCTTTTAAAGGCCTATTCGAAGCTTGTAGTGATTCAATAAATAAAGTTTATAAATTTAAAAAGTTTGAAAATGGGAAGGATAGTATAATTTGGGAATAATTATATTTTTTAAAATACAAATAAATATTTTCTTTTATTAATGCAAGAGGGATATTAGTGTCAAATTTTATTAAAATTATTTTTCTTCATGATAAGCATCATTTAAATTAATTCCCCATATCTTGGATTTGTCAATTTTATTATTAATAATCTTATCTCCGGCATCTTTTGCCGTCAACATAGAATGATCTTGATTGTTATAACGATGCATATCATTTCTACCAATTAGAAATAAATTTTCTATAGAATCAAGTTTTTCTTGAAGTAAATTAAAGTTTTCATATGATGTGCCAAAATTTAGTTTTAAAGGTTAACTAAAAAAATTTTTATTAAAGTAAATTCTCGAGACTCTATTTCTCACCAACATAATATTGTCAGATTCTTCTATTTTGTTGATTCCATACTACTTTTTTTACCTTGATATTTTAAAAAAGAAAAAGTTTTATCTTTAAAATAAATCGGAAGGAAATTTGTCCACCAATTCATTACCCAATCAGATTTTGAAAAAAACGATGACCTCCAATATCAATCCTATTGCCATTATGATTGATAGTTTTGGAAATTCCACCAACCTGACCATCAGCCTCAATAATTGTTATGTTAAAAATTTTTTTTTTAGAAAGTTAATGAGCGGCTGTTAGACCAGCAGGTCCAGATCCTATAATTACTATATTTTTTTTCATAAAAATATTTAAAGAGATATCTTTAACGTTAAGTAAAAAAGATAAAACAACGAATGTATTAACAAATCAATAATACCTTAAAATAATTACACATTTATTAATTCTTCTTTAATATTAAAAAAGTATGAATTAATATTCAAATAATTGATAACTAGTTGTGTGTATATTATATTATTTAAATTCTTTGAAAATTAAATATCTCCTAATAAGATAAACAGAAAAAAAACTTATGAAAATTGCAGATATTTTTGCTAAGTGAATATTTTCACTTAAAATTTTTGTATACAAAAAAACTGTAGTGTAAGTACAGAATATTCCAATAAGACCTGAAAGAAAAAATAACACAAACTCTATTTTTTTTTTTTTTGCAAACCAACCATTTTTAAATAGTTTTTTAGTCATAAGGAAATACGCAAGAATTAGCCCAAAGAAATAACCAATTGATGCAGCAAAAGGAGTATTCATTGGTGAAAAATATATAAGAACATAGTATATAAAATAGTCAACAAATAAGCATAATAGACTTATGATCGTATATCTAAAAAAGAACTTAAACTGCTTTTGCATTCGATTAAAAATTTTCAACTAATTAGAAATCAAACCAGTTTTTGTTATTTTGTTTGATTCTTGGTACTCATAATCAGTGTTCAACTCCCACAAATTATTGTTGCTATTATTGATAATATTATCTGCAGCCAGGATGCCCATTAAAATACTATGATCCTGATTGTTATATTTAAATGAACCATATCTACCAATTACACTTAAATTTTTAAAAGTAGAAAGATATTTTTCAATGGGAATTAAGTTTTTTTTGTAACCAACTGAATAAACAGGATAGCATCTTGGAACTCTATAAATAGAGCCTTTAATAATGTTTTTTTTATCGACTAGGGTGCTTTGATGAATTTCATTTTTTGCTAACGCAATTAAATTTTCATCAGTTTCTTTCCATTCAAGATCATCTTCATTACACCAATACTCTAGACACACAATAGTTTCTTTTTGGTTATTTTTAATGGAAGGAACCCAATTACTAAAATTTGTAATTCTTCCAGTTTTAAGATTTGAAGAATGCACGTAAATCCATTGATCAGGAAATGGACTTTCACAATCTAACAATAAATAAACCAGAATAGTATTTCTAAATTTTAGTTTACTAGCTAATGAAGTAATTTCCTTTGGTGCATTAATTTTGTTGACCAAAATCGTCAAAGGCATGGTTGAAACCACATGATCATAACTTTGTTTTAAATCCTTAGTTTCGATAATAAATTTATTAGCGTTTTGATTATGTGGATATGCTGAGATTACAGGTGTTTTAAGAAATAAATTTCCTCCGTATTTGATAAACTCCTCCATCAAAATCTGATAGAAAGAACCTGATCCTTTAAGAGGATATGCAAATTCGTCAACTAAAGTTTTATGTTTGTTTTTTTTACTATTTAAAAAGGCTGATTTTACTGCTTCAAACAAAGACAATTTTTTTATTCTCTGTGCAGCAAAATCAGAGTCAAGTTTTTTACATGAAATACCCCATAATTTCTCACTGTAGGATCTAAAAAATATTTCAAAAAGACGAGTACCAAACTTACTTTTAACCCAACCTTCAAAAGTAGACTTATCTAAAAAAAAGTAAAACTTAGCAAAAAAGAAACTAAAAATACACCTAATTGATTCAATGATACCTAGACCAAATAAAGCATTTAAAGGTTTCAAAGGATAATCAAAAAAAGTTTGCTTATAGTAAATTCTTGTTAAGCGATTCACCATATCATAATCTTTTTTTAAAATTTCTAACCAAAGTTTATTGACTCTAGGATCACTGCTGAAAAAACGATGTGGACCAAGATCTACTGTTTGTCCCCATAGATTTATTGATTTAGCCATTCCTCCAACAGAGTCGCTTGCTTCATACAAATCAACTTGAATATTTTTTTTTGAAATTAAATATGCTGCAGTTAACCCAGCTGGACCTGCACCAATAATTGCTATTTTTTTCAAGATTTCTAAGAACTATTTAAATTGTTAAATTTATTATACTTCTATTAAGAGTTTTATTTTAATTAAATGTGATTTAATTAGTATCTCGATAACGAACGCAATATTAAAAGACACTGCTGGATTCACTGCGCTGAATCGGATAATTTGCAATCAAAAACTCATCAAGAACCGGAAACCTAGTTGCCATAGAACGGCCGTCAATGCTGTAGGACCAATAGTTTGACGAATAAACAATCGCAGAGGGCATTGTTTTTTTGAGCTGCAAAATAAGGATATCTTCATCCTTTTTACCCTCATAAACTGGATAGGTATACCTAGTACACACAGGTAATTTGGCCAACGAATTGATTACCCCATTGTTAGAAAGGTCAAATACGCATTTAGCTTGACTCCCCAATAATTTTTCTGCCGACCATCTAACACCAGCAGTGGCTATTGCTATATTTTCAGGTGGTACTGCAAGACTCGCAATCCATGTATATTGACCCAGACGTAAAGACTTAGCAACCGCTAATGAATATTGCAACAAAATAACAAAAGCGAGAACTAGAAAGACTGTCTTTAACTGCTGCTACAACTGAGTTTCGCCCAAGATGTATAAAAAAACAAATCCTGATAAGCAAACAACTTGCAAATTAAGGTGTGCAAAAGTGCCAAAGAAGGGAAAAAGAACAACAAAGCACGAAAATATTATAAAAAGTGTGATCCAAAGATAGTTTAATTTAACGGCGAACTGTAATGGCGAAATTCTCTTTAAATAAAAAGCAATCTATTTATTTTCATCAATCACAGAACCATCTTGCTTAAAGTTGCTATTTTTAAAATGTATAGCTTTTAAGGTTTTAAAAAAATAATCAAAACAATTTATAAATAGATAATTTAAAAAAAGTATCTTTTATAATCAAAAAATAAATTAGGCATTTATATATGTATAATTGTTATGGTAATTGATTTATTAAAATGTCTTTAAAAACTAAAAAGTAATAAATGAGTCAAAATTTAATAAAATAGTGTTTTGTGTAAAATCATATTTGAGGATTTTTTAATTAAAATTTAGTACACCAATAGAAGCACTATTTTCGATAAATAAAAAAAGTTGATTATTATTAAATTTTAAATCTCTAACTCTTTCATATACTTCAACTCGCTCTACATTAATTATTTTTTTTTGTTTGCTTAATTCAAAAAAATATAGAGATTTATCTACCATTGAACTGACCACATATTTATTGGTGCCAACTTTTACAATTTCAGAAATTCCTATTGACGGCACGAATGCTTTTAAAGGTTCAATAAATCCATGTTCACTATGGGATTTATATAGTGGATACTTTTCATATAATGTTTTATTAAATACAGCTCTGCCTTCATAATGTTCCCCATAAGATGAAATTGGCCAACCATAATTTTGTATTTTTTCTTTACTAATTTTACTAACTTCAATTAAGTTTATTTCATCACCCCCTCGAGGGCCATGTTCAGTCTCAAATATGACATTATTTTCAACATCAAAATATAAGCCTTGAGGATTTCTATGGCCCATTGAAATAATTTCATATTGACTGTTTTCAATATTAACCTTAATTATTTTACCATTTACACTGTTAACATCTTGAGTAAGAAACCTACTCCTGTAGTCACCAATCGATAACAAAACATGCTTATCATTCAAGGTAATTATTCTTCCTCCTGACTGATGAGCGTTAAATGTCTTATCAATATTATCAATGCTATGAATGCAATCTTTAGAAGAAAATAATTTCTTAAATTTAATATTCTCATAGTTCATATCACCAAAGATTAATGATGTATTCCAACAATCCTCTTTGATTTCCTCAGTATAAGATATAAAAATTTTATTTTGATGTACGTGTAAATCTTTTAATGAGAACCAATGATATAAATCATTATAGCTTTGTTTACTAAATTGATTTAAACCAATAAATTGACTTATATTGTTTTTTATTTGTTTGAAATTTTCTTTAGTGTTTTCAATATTTTTTTTAAAAGCTAAAACACCACGACTTGATAAAACTATAATATTACCTTGATGAAAATCAATATAACCAGAGCCTGGAGTCTTATTTAGTATTCCAGAATAGAATCCAGAAGATAAATTATATTTTTTTAAAATTTTATTATTTGATAATGTAAGAATGCTTTCACTAGTTTTGATATCATCTCTATTTTTTTTTATAAGTAACTCTATAGCAAGAAAATCTGAGGAATTATGCTGTTGATATATTTGCATCTTTAGTGACGATATTAATTCTTGTTTTTCTAAAATTTCCTTTTTATGGTTGTCTTCTTGTTGTGAAATTTTATAGTAAGGAAAAATATATGTTTTTATTAATTCTTTTGTATCGCTACTTATAAGTGATTTAAGGTATTGAAATGATTTATTTCCAATTATTAGATTTGAGAATAAAAAAAAACTTATAAAAAATAGACCTAAAATGACCAGAAAGGTTTTCACATTTAAATTTTTCATAATCTTAAATTACCTCTCCTGCAGAAAATAAGTTTATAAATTTTTAAAAGTATACATCAAAATAACAAAAGTAAATATTGAAAAATCAATTTGAAAGTTGGTTTTAGACACCTCTTTAATGTCAGCAGCAGTGTTTTATCTTCTTTTTTAGGTATCGTTCTATGTAACCTCTAGGTGTTACACCCTAGTGTGTTTGGACAACCTCTAGAAGTTGACTTGATTGTTATGCTACCTCTAGAAGTTGCATGTATGTTTAGACAAGGTTATAAATCTTGTCGGTGTTAGTGAAACCCAATTGAGTTTACATTGTGGGTATAGTGGCTTTTTATTTACTGCATGGAGGGTCAAGATTGTCTTACTATAGCAGTTGTATTCAAGCAAGGAAAAAATTTATTTTTTATTTATTTATTTTACATTTTTCGTCAATTGCGCATGCAACTGATTATGATGTGTCTGGGTACGGTGATGATGGCTATGTAACTGGTAATATTGATGCATATGGTGATTCAGTGGATGGATATATTTATAAAGAGAATGGTTCCCAAGTTTATTTTCAAGGTGAATGGGATGGTTATGGAGAAATTGAGGGTTATGATGAAAATGGAGATTATTATCACCTTGAGGTAGATTAGCAATTTAAACCAATTAATAATGAGCTACAAATCAAATAATTTTTTTAACATTTAAAAAAAAAGTAAGCCCTAAGTATTAATTTGTTCTAAATAATATAAAAATACTTCTAGAGAAATTTATAGATCAGAACTTTTAGACTTTTTTGCTTTAGAAGTTTGTGCTTTTGGATAGTTTTATTGGATAAAATGTAAGCTTTTTCTTGTTCATTAATGTAATCACACCACCAATTAACTAATTCAATTTTTGATTTATCCCAGTCACTGATGTGACCAATGTAATGTTCTATTGCTACACCTTTTTTATTACCTCTAGCATGAGATAACTGAAACTGAAAAGCTTCTCTTGGAAACTTAAAAAGCGTTAAAATCTATAACTAGGTAAGATTTCTACTAAATATGTCAAATAATTTTTCCCAATGCTTTTCCGCAGCATTTTCGTCATAAAGACCAACTCTTTGCGGAAATACAAATCCGTGACCAGTACCGGGATAATTTTCTATTTTATAATTGATATTGAGTTTTTTTAGGTAGTTATCTAAATTATAGATCATTTCAGAAGGGGCATAACTATCATTTTCAGCACATGCAAAATAAATTTCACCAGTAATCTTATTAGCAAACAAGTGCGGTGATTCCCTATCATCAGTAAACAATGAAACACCATGAACGGAAGCAGCACATTTGATAACGCTATTAAATTCTGCGGCTAATCTAAAAACAAAAGGACCAGACATACAATAACCGACTGCCCCAACTATAG
>Ga0255759_10003537_pt1 | contig 13693 bp, 18 predicted proteins | sample 101ome_20_FD_179959 | JGI IMG/M metagenome (GOLD analysis project Ga0255759, IMG submission 179959) | Coastal salt marsh microbial communities from the Groves Creek Marsh, Skidaway Island, Georgia - 101404AT metaG (version 2) | ecosystem: Environmental > Aquatic > Marine > Intertidal zone >...
ATTAGTTTTCAAATATACCTTTTCTAATCATTCTTGCCACTATCCTTGCTGATGCGGTTTCCAATGCTTTTCTGGTAGATACTCCAATTGCTGATTGTCTGAATTTAATTTCATCCAAATCTAATCCCAGCAAACCCTCTTGTGTTTTAACTGTTTTCGCATCACCGAGTCCAGAACCTACGAAATATGTACCATTCTCTGCATTAGTAAACCTAACTTGTAAACCTAAACGAGTTGTTTGTGTTTGTTTAGAACCATCTTTAAGTGATAAAACCTCATCCTCTGAAACAGAGAAATCATATATCTCTATTGTAACGAAATATTCTGCTAACTTGATTTTACCTAATCCATAAACTTGGTTTTCTGAAACACCTTTTCTTGATGCAACCCATTGTGATTTCATTCTATCCTTGATTGCAGATTTTTCTTCTACGAATTCAAATCTGTTTGTCCAATCTAAATACTCTATTACTATGTTAGTAAGACCTAATCCTACTCTACCATCTCTTAATTCAGGATACATCTCATATAAATCATCAGATATACCAACATTGAGTAGAGCTACTGGTATCATATCACCCCAATAATCTGAAACATCATCTATTGATTTTTTCTTTTCAAATTCTGCGGTGTATTCTTCAGCCTTAACCTTACCAATAGTTTGTCCAAATGATGTTAATGTAAATAACATCATAACTAATATTGTAATTAATCTCATTTTTTATCCTTCATATGTTTTGTTAATTGTGGATACATACCATACAATGAATCATCAATATAATCAATTATCCTTTTTAACAATTCTATAATTTTTTTCATATTTTTATCCTAATGTGTCAAAGACACCAAATGTTGCGTTTTGTAAATCTGCCTGGCCTGTAAATAAACCATAAATCAATCCGCAAAATCCTACTACAAACAAAGCCAATAGACCTGTAGCCCATGCTACCATCATGTAGTCGAATGGAGATTCTGCATCTCTCCACATTTCTAATAAAACATTTCTCGTAGGTTGTGTTTTCATAATCTCTCCTTTATATAAAATTTATTGTTGTTTTTTACTATAAGCTTGTGTTCCAAAGAACGCCGCTACTATTGCTGCAACTGAAACAAAATAGGTTGCTGCCATATCACCTAATATTTTAGATGCTTGTTCTAATCCTATCACATCTGCAAGAACTACCGCGAATGGGTAAAGTAACATACCAAATAAAGCGAACCATGCCATCTTTCTTTGAGCATCTCTCATTGCATCTTGGTCATCAAGTTCTTTTCTTCTGAACTCAAGATACATTTCATGTTCCTCTTTGGATACTTTACCATCCCCATTTGTATCTGCAGGGTGTACTTTGTTTTTTATTTCTTCCATACTACCAATCTATTTCCTCTTCTTTTTCTTTTTTCTTTTCAACAGGAACTTCTTTAATAATAGTTTTAGTTTCTGTTTTTTGTTCTGGTATATTGATAATGATTTCAGGACCAGTTACATTTACTTCTTGTTTCTGTTCCACTTGAACTTGTTCAGTTTTTTCTTCATCTTCTATACCAATGAACGACTTAACTTCATCCAAAAACATAGCTCCGAGACCAGTTAGTATTACACCAGCCCCTGCTATGATTTGGTTCTTAAGTTGTCCGAAAAATGATTCTTTTTTTTCTGACATAATTAATCTCCATCTGTTTCTTCTGGTGTTTCACCAGGTGCACATCCTTGTGCGTTAACGTTATTTATTTGTGAAATTGGTGTATTAGGACATTGGTCAATAGCATTTATTACTCCATCGTAATCATAATCTGCTCTTAATACCAATATATCGATACCTGCTCCAACTTCTTGAATATCTGCAAGTAAAGCTTGCATTTGTTCTGTTGTTGCCCAAGTTTCAGATATTTCAACTATACCTTGTAATTGTAAGTGTAAATTATCTAACTCTGTAATTAATTGAGCCCAACTTCCATTCGTATCCACCAAATCATACTCGATTTGAGCTAAATCAGAATTAATAGATTCTAAATCAGCTTCCATTTGTGGGATATTCAAAGATTCGATTGCAGCTTGTAAATTATCAAGAGCTGCGTTCATCTTTTCCAACCCATCTTCCATAGATGGATTCACACAACTAACACTCGTAAGAGTGAAGCTTAAAAATAAAACTGTTAAAAAAAACTTTTTCATTTAACTTAAATTAATACTCCATTATTGATTAACGAAAACCGCTCTTCCTAATACTCTGTTACTAGAATCAACTAATTCAAGTGTATAAGAAGATTTATCTAAACTACTCGTATAAACAGCGAGAATATTATCTCCCTCTTTAGCCGTAAGTTCTTCTTGAGATACAAGTTTACTTGCTATATCTCTAATTTTTACTCTATACTTTCCATCACTTGGTAATTTGATATTCATTCTTACCTCTGATGAAACGATAGTGTTTTCTAATTTTATTCCTTGTACATCATAAATCTCTAATGATTCAGGTACTTCGTTTACGAAAATTGGTTCTAATATATCATCTTTCATACAAGATGTTAATAATAGTATTGTGAATAGTGCTAATAGTTTTTTCATTTTTTTACTCCATTATAAGTTTAATTTGTGTTCCATCTGCTTTTACACCTTCGTGTACTTTAAAGTTTACCAAACCAGAAGCGTTTTGTAAATTAACCAGTGGGTTGAAAACAAGTTTGTAAGGTGTACCTTGTTTTACAGTTTGTGTAAATTGTTGGTCAAATGAACCAATATTTATTTTACCTTCTTCTTGTATATGGTTTGCAAAATTAGTCATTTCATTACCAGTATCAAAGATTACATCTTCTAGTTCGATTCTCGTATTATCATAGGTAATATTAAATTGAGTACCAATCATACCAGCAACTTCTGAATTAATTGTGAATATAACTTTACCATCTACAATTTGAGAAACTAAATCTATGTTTGCATCTACTGCTTGATATCTTGATGGATTAAATGAATTTGTTTTACTTGTTAGGGAAGGTGAGTTACCAATTATCATACTACTAATTTGAAAATCAGAACTAGCAGCTGGTTGATATGAATGTGAGAAGTTAACATCACCAATTAGAATATGAGCAAACTCAAATGATTTATTAGAATCAGTTGGTTTGAAAGTTGCATCCAATCCAACGAAATAACTTCCATTTGAATCTACTGTACCAAATATTGATTTAGTACCACCACTCTGTACGGCACCACCTTTTTTAGAAACGTAGTTAGTGGTTCCACTTGTTACACCTTGTAAGTAAGCAAGTATCTCATATGAATCTGAAAAATTTACCACTCCATCAAATGGTGAATCATGGAATACATTTGCCATAAATGTTTGAATGTGGTAATCAAATGTTGTTGAAGAACCATTTGGTGAAGAACCTGCTCCAATTGCTTCTTGAAATACTAATGCTAAATCAGATACAGTTACTACATTATCCATATAATCTTTAGAACCATCTACAAAGTTCCAAACAAAATATTCTTTATCATTTTCTAAACCACTTACGGTTGCTTCACCTGATGCATCATAGTTACCCGTTTTAACATGAGTTGCTCCGTCATTTACTTGGTTACCCGCACCGATATCTGATTTATTATAAACATAGTAAGTATAATCTGTACCATCTATTAATGAATTATCTATTGCTTTACTGAATATTTTAAGTGTTACATTTCCTGCATCACCACCTTGAATACCAGTTAATGTTAATGATGTACCACCATCTACTTCACCATCTACTGCTACTGCAGTTCCATCAGATTGATTTAAATAACCCCAGTTGAGGTTAATAAGGTTTGAGTAATCTGAATAGTTGGTACTTCCTTTATCTTTGATTGTGAATTTATACTGAATCCACTCATCATTGTTAGCAAATGCAGTTACATCTTGGATTGTTACCCTTTCTACTGACCAATCTGCGTTTGTACCATAAACAGTACTTCCTGCTACATAATCAGCATACTCACCATCGATATCTGTTGTTGCGGTACCATTACCCCACTTATATCCATTCCATGAGTTGTAAGCTTTTTGAGCTGATGTTGACGTTAACTTCCAAGTTCTACTTTGAAGTGCTAATAATTTGTTGTTGTACTGAAAATCAAATTGTGTAAGTTTTGCAGTTCCTGCTGAACCTTGATACTTTACATCAATTACAAGAGTATCACCTACTTGAGTTGGTGTACTTGATTTTACAAGTGCGATTTTTTCTTGTCCAAACGATACGAATGAACAAATTAATAATAATAATGTTAAAAGTTTTTTCATTTTAGTAACTCCTCTACTATGTCTACTAATACTTTTTTAAGGGCATTTGATGCCGTTTGTTGGTTAAATGTTCCGTCTGATGCAACCACAAGAGTAGAGGTAGAGATTTCTTTACTTGTTCCTTTTTTAGTAGTTCTCTTTTTTACCTTACCATTGATTTCAAGTTCCCCTATTGCTATAATCTGCGTTAGCGAAACCTTATTGTGGTAAATCCCTATTGACTTACCAATATTTTTTATATCAAAAAATACCAACCTTATGTTGATTTTCTTTTCTGCGTTGTCCGTTAAATCGTAATCTAAATCCATTAAGAGTTCTTCCAAGATATTTTGAACTCCATAGGCCATTGAAGGGTTACCCGCGAAAGGTCCAACACGAATCTCATTCGTTACCTTTCCGATTGAAATAAAATTGTCTTGTTCGTGTGGATTATAATTTGATGAAGAAAGTAACAACATCAACGTTAACACTAACAAGATTCTCTGTGCAAAAGTTTTCAAAGTAATCTCCTTTTTAGATTACCATAACTTATTTGCGAAACCGATAAATAAAACTAATTTTTGAAACTAATGAAGTAACAAGTTTCTATAACATATTCCTCTATAAATATCAGAGAGGAGCTATAAAATGAGGATTTTTTTAATTAATTTTTTCTAACTCTTTTAAAAAGTTTGATTCTGCTATCTGTTTAAAGTGTTCTCTTCTATCATAAACAGATATATTATTTAAGTAATGTGAGTTATTTCTATATTTGTAATTCTCACAAACTACTAGGTTTTTTAATTTAAATTGTTGGATATCTTGTTGTTTTGTTTGTAGTAATTTTTCACTTGCTACCATTATAAAAGTATCTTCATATCCATAATGTCCAAATGATTCAGGTACTCCTATTTGTCTTAACAATCTTCCGCTTATACAAGTAAACCAACCACCAGCAAATTTGAATCGAGATTGTGGTGAATTTATATTTTCTACTTTTTCAATTGTAACTTCACCCTTGATACCACTATCTAAATAAGGATTTGCTTTTGCCTGGTATCCAACCTTTTCGTCTATAAAGTTTTCATTTACTAAACAATCCCAAGTATTATCCCAAATACGAACAAGTTCAGGTGTGATAATTCCATATGGAGTGATATCCCAAACAGGTTGCATTGCATTTTGAAAATAAGAAAGAGTTCTTTCATCAAATATAATATCAGTATCTAACCAAATAAAATATTGAGTATGTTCATATTCTTTTAAACAGTGTCTCCTATGTGATACACATCCTTTTATTTCTTTAGAAGTATGAAAGTTTTTTGAACACCAATCTGTATGTGAACTTAATTTTAAAAACTTTTCTTCAAAGTATTTTTTTGGTATTGATGATTTAGACCAATTAACCATATCATCAGAAGTACACATACAAACATCCAAATACCAATCTAAAGATTTATTAATATATTTAGAAGCTCTACGAAGTTGATTTAAAGTATTTTCCAAATCATCAATTTCATATGGTAAACAAAATAATTGAATTACAATTTTCATAAAAATAATTTATCTGGTTTTCTTTCTAATCTATTTAATCTATCTGACCTTACTAAATCAAAAGTATCATATGATGCATTAAAAATCTTATTAATTAAATTTTCTTTTTTCATTTGATAAGCCAAAAAACTTTCAAGTTTCCAACCTACAACATTTTTTCTAAATTCTTCTAAATTTAGATATGTATTTGATAATTTTTCAAAACTTTCAAAATCAGAAATACTTAAAAAATCATTTGGTGCATCTCTATATGGTGTTGTTGAACTTGTTATAATTGTGTTTGGTAAACTTACAATAGGTATTGGAGTAGCGATATGAACATCAAATCTTGTTCTAATAACAATATCATAATTTATTTCACTTTCTTTTACCAATTCTTTTGAACGATATTGAGTATAAAACTGATAATATATGTGTTCTTTTTTTAATATATCATTTGAATTAGTTGATGTATATTCAATACGATTCGGTTTATATAGCTCTTCAATTACAGATGGTAACTCTTTAGTTACAGTCATGTGTTCATCATACAAATATTGTTCTGCATGAGGTGCACAACCATATCGTTCTCCAATCATATCTTCACCCCACCAAGTATGTATGTAAACATCTGCATTAAGGGCATCTATAATTCTTCTCCATTGAGGAGCCATTTCCTTATAGAATCTCGGTTGACCATGAAAACTTATTGCTATTTTCATCTATCGTATTTCAGTAATGTAAAATCTTTTTCATATAATCTATATACAATATTTCTCATCTCTTGAGTATAATATAAATCATAGTTTTTTGGTAATCCATTTTCTCTAAACCATTTAGTTGGTTTATCGTAAACAGGTTCGGTTATTTTATCTGTTCGAACAAAGTGATTGTTTTTTCTTTCTGTGATTTTATCATAATCAAAATTCAATACTTCACAAACTTCTTTTATATCTTCTTTGAAGTTTTCCATACGAACAATCTTATTAAAAGTAAATGGTTCTATACCCAACCATTGTGGTTTAAGATGTCTTTCAGCTTGTACAACATTTATTGTTCCAAGTTTTTTTATAAAATCTTCAAAAGAAACACCAGTATCAGATATATTAAAGTGAGGAATTGGAACTTCATATTCATATTTTTCCTTTAAATCCCAAGGTGGGTCTCCTTGATAGATAACCTTGTTTATATAAAAACTAACTAATCTATGATAAGGGTTTCTTTGCATTAGAAAAGTATAATCAACGTTTCTATTTATATTTTTAAAGTATTTTTCTGCAAATGAAATTCCACATTTTGGAGTTGCAAAGCAGTGTTTTGACATTCGTTCAGCCATTATAATTGTTTTGCTAAATTAATATATTTTTTAAATTTTTCTGGTTCATTATGTAGTGGTATTAAACTCACTAACAATGATTTTGTTATCTTCTTAATTATATCTATTTCTTTTTTGGAAAAATAAGATTTAAAATAAGAAATCATTTTATTTTTGTATGATTCTTTAATTTCTTTATCTAAAAGAATCTCATCATAACCCACTAATGATTGATATATTTTTGCGTAATCATAAAACCTATCACCAAATACACTTAAATCATCTCCTTGTTTACCCTTTACATCAATAAGTTTTATTTGACCAGTATTCGTTAAGATTATATTACTAAAAACTAAATCTCCATGAATTATTTGATAATCACCTTGAATAAATGTAACATCAGATAATATCTCATGTTTTTCATCATCTGTTAATCCATACTTTAGATAATCAAATGAAGTAAACCTATTTTGAAGTTTTTCAGTATAATCATAATACTCAATGAAGCCATCATTAGAATCAGTATTATGTATTTCTTTTATTGTAGATAATAATAAATCAATATGGTCTTTTGTAAGAATTTCGTTAATATAAAGTGTACTAAAATTACTACCATCTATTTTTTCCATTACAATCTTTCCCTTCTCTGCTGAAACAAGTTTTGGAAAATATTTTCTGATTGGATATTTTTGTATCTCCTTATAATAATAAGATTCACCTTCTAATTTATCATCATTAGAAAGTTTAGTTACTGTTTCCGAATCATAAATTAACTTATTGAAGTGTCTTGGTTCTACATCTTCCATATAAAATCCTAACTCTTTATTTAAATCAGTTTTAGGATTTATCATCAAATCATCAATATAGAAATGTGCATAAGGTTTACCAAAGAATAGTTCATCATAAGGAATATCAAATTCCTTCAAAGTATTAATAGTAATCTCACCTATATCTGCTATTATTGCTCCTACGTTACTCCCATGAGTTCTCATTCTTCTTGCAGTATATACAATAATATGATGTCCTTGTTTTTTTAGATTGCGAAGATAGTTAATTGTTTTTGGTATTGGTTTGACTGATGTATAGTCTCCTTTAATGGTTGGAAATGTAACTAATGTATTATCTAAATCAAATACGAATCTTTTCTTTTCTGTTGGATATGATTTAGAAAATTCTATAATTTGCTGTGGTGTTCCTAATACATGGAAATCTTTAACTTGAATTGATGAAAACTTTATACCATCTTTAATCATTTCTGAAATAATATCAGATATAAATTTTTCAGACTTCTTTTCTATTTTATCAATATATTTTAATACAAGTGATGTATCATTAAAAACATAACAACCTGAATTTGCATTATCTGATATTTTTACTTTCTCTTTTATATTTACAATCTTACCTTCATTTATTTCAATATAAGAATATAAAGGTTCTTTAGTTTTACTTTTAAAATAAGTAGTTAAGTTATTTGAATTATCTCTTACCTTATCAAGTATGTTTTCTTCATACCAAGTATCCCCATCTAATATAACAATTTTTTCTTTGATATTAAAATACTCAATACATTTTTTAAGAGTTTCCGATGGTCCGTTTGTTGGTGGTAAAGATGTTAGTTTTATATTTGGATATAAATCATTTACAACTTCTTTAAAATTATAAGCATCAAGAAATTCATTATATGGAATAAAAATAGAATCCTCTGATTTTACATCTAATGAATCTAATAACCAAAATATAACTTCTTTTCCAAGTACTTTAATTAAAGGCTTTGGTTTAGTATAACCATTGTCAGAAAACCGTTTACCTATACCCCCAAGTGGTATTATAATATTCATAATTTTTTAAAATCAAAGTTATCAAAATCTTCTTTATGTAAATAGTAGATTTTTTCTTTTTCAATATCCGTTAAGGATTCTATTTTTTTTCTGTTTGGGGAATGATTTTTCTTGAATTTAAAATCACCAAGAACTTCAAAAAACTCATTTATATTTTCAATTGATATAAATTTTATAAAATCTTTATATTCATTTACAAAATAATTTTGAGGATAAAAGTGATGTATTACTTGACTACTGCCAAATAAATGGATATTATCAATTATATCAACTATGCTATTAGTTAAGTTATTTTTTTGTAAAATAGAATTAAATAATCTTCTATCCAAAACAAATTGATTATATGATGATAAAAATCTGTCATAGGGATTTCTCAAAATACAAAAACAACGATAATCTTCCAAATTCATAGATTTTAATTGTTTATTAGATACACCACTATAACCCATACCAGGTCTACTTTTTTTTAAAACCTCTTTAATAGAAGATGACCCATTTTTTGGTATTTCAAACCAAATAATATCATTATCTATCAACTGAATATATGGAGTTTCACATCCTCGACATTTACATTTTTGAAATCTTTCGAGCATTACTTATACCTTTCCTCTAACTTTTGTTTTAATTGTGGATGTCTATCGTATTGATGAATAATTGGGAAAACTTGTCCCTTTTGATTTGTGATTACAAAATCTTCTGTAATAATAGGAGTTGGTTCTAATAACTTATCACCAAATTGTTCTTTCTTAATTAAGACAGTTCCTAATTGAGTTGCTAAACCTTCTTCTTGATTTACGAATTGAACATTCTCTTTGAAGTGGTTTAGATTGATAAGTATATTGTATGCAGCTTGGTCACCTAATTGACCTGGATTTGCTGTCTGTAAACTCCAATGATATATTTCTAAAAATAAATCTCTAATTGCATATCCTTTACCAACGATAGTACCTGCACAATGAGAGGTTTTTTCTTTCAACCATTCCCATTCCATTGGAAATGAAGTTCCTGCATTTACTGTTGCCCAATCATCATCCTTGAAAGTAATACACTCCGAAAGTGCTAGTATTTCTTTTTTCATGTTTTTCTCAATCCATAAAGTTGGGTCTGTTTGAAAAATTACATCCTTTACATCTGTCCAAATGATAGTTTCTTCTTTGAAGTTTTCAAGGAGTTTATATGCATCTCTGAATCGTTGGATGATAATGTGTTGTTGTAATTCAGAACCATATAATTCCCAATCTCTTGATTTAAGATAGTCAATTGTTTCTTGTGGTAAATCATATACCAACATAATTTTTTTACCAGTAAAACCACTTTGTTCTATTGATTCAACATATGGTCTTATATCTTCTGGTTTGTATTTTGTAATGCAACCTAATATTATCATTTATATCCGTATATATCTAAAACATAATTATATAATTCGTAATCTTGTTTATTATTTTCTTTAAAAAATTCAACAAACTCATCAGTTATTATCAAATTATTATCAGTTTTATTTTCTATTAAATCCTTTTCTTTAAATTTATATCCTGTAAGTTTTTCAAATTTGTTTAATGATTGTTCAAATTTATCAGCTACAGAAAAATAATCATATCTCTTATTTAAAATATCAACGTTCCATCCTTCATCACCACCAACTCCAAGATATTTACACATATAATTATTCATACCTAAAAACATCTGTTCAAAGTTTATCCTTTTATAATTGTGTAAATAAAAAGCAGAAACATCTTCTTTAAATTCTTCATATCTATTTTCTCTTAAATGATGTTTATAATGTGATAAAAATCTTTCGAGAGGATTTCGTATCGAAGCCATGATACCCCTACCTTCTCCTAATACAATATCCCAATTAACATCACCTGAATAAAGGTGTCCTAAATTTACAAAATGGGTTGGTGCCATAACTCCATGATTATCATGTGGTGTGTATTTAATTTTTTTCCACTCACAAAATCTCTTAAGATGTACAGCCATTGTTGTAGTTGCACATTTAGGAGTTCTCACCCAAACAATACCATTTCTTATTTTATTTACCATATTTTACTATATCTTTGTGTGTAAATAAACCTTCTCCATGAACTACTTTAAAATTTTGTCTTGGCCACCAATATGCAATCTTTCTTTCCAAGTCAATTCCTTCACCCATAAAAGGTTCTATAACAGATAAATAGAAATCTTTTTTGTATAAACACGGATTATTTGTCCAATTACCATATCGAGATGTTGTTGTAAAATACTCACCATTCTTTCCAATCAAACCTTCAAAATCTTTTTCAGGTTCTTCTATCCAATGAATCGCATCTAATAAATGAGGTGAAGTACATTCATGCCAATCATCATAATAATCTAATTCTCTACCTTGAAACCTAAAAGAAAAATGAGGATGACCTGGATTTTTTCTATGTCTGTACCTCACTACATCAACTCCACTATTTAATAAATCCAATCCACTTTGTAATCTTTCTATCGTAGTCTCTAAACTTTCTATTAGTTGCCAATCGTTTTCTAAAATTAAAACATTATCTGTTTTAGATTGTTCGGTTAATTCTTTAAATCCTTTACCAATGCCAATGTTAGTTTCTTTACCAATATAAGGAATACCAAAGTGTTCTGCAACTTTTTTATCTTGTTCTGATACTTCGTTGAATAAAATACATACATCATTTACATTATGTAAAAACTCTCGTTCAAAATATGAAGTGAGAGTTTCAACTAAAGTTTGTGGTGCGTTCCACGAAAGTATCCCAACTGATATTGGTAGTTTACTCATATTGATTTTTTATGTATTCCCAAATTTGTGATACAACTTGTTTTTTATTTTGATGTCCTCCCATTCTTGGTCCTGTAAAGTGCCATATATAAGAATCATTTATGAAAGAACCATCATCGTATTTTACCATTACCATATTATTCCATACAAACTCTGTATAATGTATTTCATTTGGAAACAATTCATAAAATAATATATTTGTAGGAGTTTGTTCTACTGCATTTGGACCTGTTGGTTGGGTTTTATAAAAAGAACACCAATAATCATAGTAAGGTTTCATGTTCTCTCTAATCTTGATGTAATTTTCTTTACTCAAAAATAGAAATCCATTATTATGATAATTTTCTGGTGGTGTTTTTATATTTGGATTTACCTCCAACCATTGATTTAAATGAAATTGACCAGAATTACCTGCATCTTTTACAACTACCGCTGATTTATCTTTAAATTCTTCAAAGAAGTTTGGAGCATCCCATCTAATCATTGTATCCGCATCTACAAAAGCAATCTTATCGTAATCAGCATCAACCAATCTTTTATCAAACCAACGTTCCCATACACCATTACCCCACGGTTCGAAATCATATTCAATTTTATCATTTGCTATGATTAAATCTATATTATGTTTTTTAGCATACCATTTCCATGATTCAATACACTCTGGTAATTCGATATCCCATCCATTGTAAGCTGGTATGAATATTAAGTTTTTCATGATACTGCCCTTCCTTTCATTTGTTCCCAATCTCTAAATTTCCTAACATCATCGTTTGTATTAGAGGTTGCAAGTAAAACATTATTTATTGTACCTAACTGAACAGTCAGATGAAGTAATGCTGCTAAATCTTTTGGGAAACAATGTCCACCGAATCCAAAATCACCATCATGACCAGGAACTCCCCAATGAGATTTTCCTAACCTATCATCAAGGGTTGCATATTCCACAACTTTATCATAATCAATATTTAATTTATCACACAACTGATATATCTCATTTGCGAATGATACTTTAGTTGCCAAAAAACTATTTGTTAAATATTTTACCATTTCTGCATGAGTGGAATCTGTTTTGATTATATGTGCCTTTGGAAATACTTTTGAAAAGATTTGTTTTAATTCAGTAGTTGCAGGTCTTGGTCCACCTAAAATAATTCTATTTTGATTTTCATAATCAGATACCGCATTTCTTTCTGTAAGAAATTCAGGGTTAAATACCAATGTAAGTGATTCATATTTTTTATTCCACTTTTCTGTTGTACCAGGTGGAATTGTTGATTTAATTACAATAGTTTTATTCGATTCATAGTTGTCTGAAATCAAATCTATTGTATCTAATACACTTTCTAATATAGAAGTATCACATCTACCATCTGATTTCATTGGAGTTGGTAAACACAAAAATATGGTATCACATAAATGAACCATATTATCTAGTGTTGATGTTGATTTAGTATCATCTTTATCATGAGTAAGAACATCATAATAGTTCTTAAATTTCTGATAAACTGCATTACCAACAAATCCTTGGCCTACAATTCCTATCATTATAAACTCTGAATATATTCTCTTAATCTATCTTTTGGTTCCCAACCTAATCTTTCAAGAGTATCATTATTTTCTCTTAAAGTCTTTCTGTAATTACCTGGTTGGTCTGGTAAATAAACTGATTCAATTTGTGGGAACTTTTCTAAAAACATTGCAAACATTTCATTTATAGAATAGTTTACTCCACATCCAAGTTCCCATGCATCTTCATGAACTTCAGTTCCCATTCCTACTTTGTACAAACCATCAACAATATCAACTACATGAGTAAAATCTCTTCTTTGCTCACCATCACCAACGATTGTTATTTTTTCACCATCTCTAATTTGCCTTCTCCATATACCAATCACTGCTGCCCAATCACCTTCGATGATTTCATCAGGACCATATACATTATAGAATCTACAAATCTCGGCATCTAATCCATATG
>Ga0255759_10003544_pt1 | contig 13682 bp, 10 predicted proteins | sample 101ome_20_FD_179959 | JGI IMG/M metagenome (GOLD analysis project Ga0255759, IMG submission 179959) | Coastal salt marsh microbial communities from the Groves Creek Marsh, Skidaway Island, Georgia - 101404AT metaG (version 2) | ecosystem: Environmental > Aquatic > Marine > Intertidal zone >...
TAAGACGGTCGGCGAAGCGAGGTACGGCGAAGCGCACGAACGAAGTGCGGTGCGGTTACGGAAGATGTGCGCGCGTAACGGGGGATTATACGTAAAAGCCGGGCAGTTTGCGTCGACGGCGGGTGGGGTGCCGCTGGCGTACTCGAGGGAGTTGAGCAAGCTGCAAGACGAGGTCGAGGCGTCTGCCCGAGAGCCGACACTGCGAGTGGTTCGAGAAGCGTTCGGAGGGATATCACCAGATGTGTTATTCGAGAGCTTTGACGAGGCGCCGATCGCGGCGGCATCGTTAGCGCAAGTGCACAAGGCTCGATTGAGATCGTCCGGGAAAACAGTTGCAGTGAAGATTCAACGACCCGGCCTCGAACGGAGCATCGAGTCGGATTTGTTTACAATGTCTTCGTTGAGCGTGCTCACCAAGTTTTTCTTTCCCTCGTTCGATTTCACGTTCATGGTGGACGAGTTCAAGTCAAGGTTAGAAAAGGAGATTGACTTTGAGCTCGAAGGCAGGAATTGCGAGCGCTTGGCGAGGGCGTTCGCCGACGACGAGCGGATCGACTCGCCAGAGATAATTTGGGAATTTACTCGGCCGAAAGTGCTAACCATGGAGTTTATCGACGGTGTCAAGATTACGGACATAGACGCGATGAAGGCGGCTGGATTAGATCCCAAAGTTGCAGCGCTAGCCATGTCGGACGCGTTCGCGCGCATGCTTCTCGTGCACGGATACGTCCACGGCGATCCACATCCAGGTAACGTCTTGTGTCGTGCGCATCCGAGCGGAAACGGCAAGACGCAGGTCGTTATTCTCGATCACGGTTTGTATTCCGAGCTTTCCGAGTCTTCGAGACGGGCAATGAGTAATCTTTGGTTGGCAATCGCGACGGGCAACGCGTCCCGCGCCGTGGGCGCTGCGAAAGAGTTAAAAGTCCCCGACGAATTCACGTGGCTTTTGCCGCTGACGCTTGCACGCAAGACGACGGACGGTCGACCCGTCAATCGCGAGCTTCTCGAGAAGAAGTGGGCCGAAGACAAGGCCAAAGGAGGCGTTGGACGCCCTGGTCTCACCGAAGCTTCGCTCATCGGTCAAAATCTATCCAAAGAGATGATAATCGTCCTCAGAGCAAATGCGTTGGTGCGCAATGTTATCAAAGCGCTCGGCGCGAAGAATGAACGCGCCGTCACCGCCCTCGAGATCAGGCGTCAGTGGAGTAACGTGCGATACGCCGCGCTCGGCGTCATCATCCCGAACGGCCTCGGCGAGTCCACCCTTGCCAACGTTCCGTATCCCACTAGGCTTCGATGGCGGCTCGCAACCATCGGCGTATCGACGCGCACGGCGTTCTTCGCACTCCGTCGTCGTCTCTCCACCCATCGGCGATGATCATTCATTTGAAATTCTTCCTTTGACGCCTCAAACGAGCGTCTTGATCGACGCGTGAATAGACTTGTAATTGTAGGTACTTTGTGTGAGATATTTCAACAGAAGACAAACTGTATCGGCACCAACACCCAGAATGTTGGCGCCATTCATCGACACCCGAGCGTCTAGACCGTCCGCAGCGCGCACGCGCGACGCGAACGCGAACGACAAACGGCATCGACGATGGACCACGAGGCTGTACCGTTGCTCCGCAACGTCGGCGCTCGCGCCGCCGGGAATTCGCGTGAAGATGTGAGACGTTCCAACACCCGCTTGAGAGGCGCGTCTGTGTCGCTCGCCGGAGTTGTCGCGCTCGTCGGCGTCGCCACCTCGCAACACCGGGCGATGAAAACTGCCGTTCCGTTGACGTGGCGTCAACGACTCGGCGCCGGGATCTCGACGAACGTGCGGGACGGGATCATCGCGATGGAGATGGGCAAGCTCGAGGAGCGCGCCCTCGAAGAGGCACTCTCGGGAGAGAGCTTCGTGTCCAGAGCCCGGATCAGTGCGAGTGATTTCCACCAAGCGTGGACCAAGGCGAGAGATGACGCGAATAAGAGCCCGGGGAAGAGCGATGGGATCTGTACGAACGAACTTGGGCCTGGGGTGCAGACGGCGGTTCGCTCCCACTTGGAGAAGTGGGTGGACACGGACACGAGAGCCGCTCGAATGCACGACTCCATCGCGGAACGAGCGCGAAGGCGAACTTCGAGCGATAACGGACCGAGCGATAACGGGCCGAACGATAACGAACCGAACGATAACGAACCAAATGATAACGGGCCGAACGATAACGAACCGAACGATAACGAACCGAACGCACCAGGTATCATTGAGGATCCTCGTTCGGCCAAGCTTGGAAGTACCAATTGGTTCGATACCCTGCTCACCGGTTACGAAAAACTCACCGAAGCGACAGACTTCACGCAAGACACCTTGTCCGAGTTCATGGCTGAGGTGGACGAAGGATCTGGATTCTGCTGGCGCGACTCGTACACGCGCGAAGGCATCCTTCCGCAGTTCTGCTCGGATGACAAGGAAATCATCGCCGATGGTTTGTTTTGCTATGACAAGTGCTCCAAGTACGGTAGCGATTATGACCGCTACGGATACGACTGTCACCAAGGCTGTAAGGATGGGTGGAGAGACGACGGTTTGTTATGCTACAACGGCGAAGCGTCTTACGGACGTGGCGTCGGCACGATTGAGTGCGAGTGGTCGTGGTCCACTTGGACGCTTCAGTGCGGAGGTGATCTCTGTAAGAGAAAAGGCAAGGAAGACTACCTCGGTCTGTGCTACGACCCATGCAAAGACGGTTACACTAACTTTGGCTCAAACATATGCACCATGGATTGTCAAGATCAAGGCTACGAAGGCGGCATTGCGCCGAGCTGCACTAAGCACATCAAGATTTCGCCCGGTATGGAAGCCGCAACGTGTCCGCCTGGGTATGAGTACGACGGCGGTTTGTGCTACGAACCGTGCAAAGCTGGATTCACCGGCGTCGCTTTCGTCTGCTGGGGTGACGCTCCGACTGTCAACGGCGCCGAATGGACGCTCTGCGGCATGGGCGCCGCCGTCGACGACGCCACGTGCGCATCGATCGTCATCGACCAAATCATGGGACCTCTCGAAATGGTAGCCTTTTTTGCCACTCTCGGCGCGTCCTCTGGCGCGACGACTGCGGCAAAGGTCGGCGCCAAGACGGCGGCCAAGGGTGCCAAAGCCATCAGCGACGCCGGCGATACCATCAGTGCCATCAAGAACACGGCCAAAAAGTTGGAAGACGCGATCGATACCGCAGATACCGCCATAAGTACCACCGAGGCTGTCGTTTCTGGCGTCACGGATCTCGTCGAGTGCGAGACCGAAGCCGACTGCATCCGTCTCGCCGCCGAAGTCGCTTCGCTTTTCGATCCAACGGGCATTTCAAGCACCATCGCCGCGTACTCTCACGACATCTGTACGCGTTATTCCGGCGACTACGAGCCAACAGACGAAGAACAACTGCAAAACGCACAACTCGAAGCCGTCGCACTCGCCGGTTCCCTTCGACAAGACGGAAAACGCATTTCGTATTGCGCGAATCAAGCGAAGTTGAGAATGCTCTCCGTCGGCCGTTCCGAAGAAGAGGCGCAGGAGGTCTACGACAAAGTGAAGACCGCTCTTCAATCGTACACTTGAACCCGCGCGCGCGTTTTCGCGCATTAATGACGACATTGTAATAATCACGAATAACACTTTACCGACGGCAAACTGACTCTGTTCAACCAACCAACCAACCTCAGTCGTCAATCGCGCGCGCTCAGACTGTCGTCATGTCGTACGCGTACCTGTTCAAATACATCGTCATCGGCGACACGGGTGCGTTCCGCCGTTCTGAAGAAGGGCGCGCGCGTGCGTGCGCGTGCACGCTCGAAATGCGCACCCGAAGGCTAAACCGACTGATAATACAATTCTGTTTCTTTCCGTCACGCAGGCGTCGGTAAATCGTGTCTCTTGCTTCAGTTTACCGATAAACGGTTTCAACACGTCCACGATCTCACCATAGGCGTCGAGTTCGGGTCGCGGATGGTGACGGTCGGGGATAAGCAGGTTAAATTGCAGATCTGGGATACGGTGCGTGTGAAGAAACGAAACGCGTCGGGCGGCGTAGACGCATACATCGTCGAGCTGTGCTTTAACGAAACGAACGCGCGTGACGATGGACTAACCGGCGGTATCTGCCTCGCAGGCTGGGCAAGAGAGCTTTCGAAGCATCACTAGGAGTTACTATCGGGGAGCGGCTGGTGCTCTGTTGGTGTACGACGTGACACGACGCGACACGTTCGATAACCTGAACACGTGGTTGGAGGACTGCAGAGCGCACGGAAACCCAAACATGGTTATCATGCTCGTCGCAAACAAGGCGGACATTAGCCATCGAAGAGCGGTGTCGACAGAGGAAGGAGAGATGTTTGCCAGGGAGAACGGTTTGCTCTTTGTAGAGTCCAGCGCCAAGACGAGCGTCAACGTCGACCAAGCCTTTGTGGAAATAGCCCGAGAAATTTGCGTCAAGATTGACCGCGGTCTCGACGTGAGCAATGAGACGAACGGTGTCAAGCTCGGTTACGTCGCTGGTGGGTCGAAGAACGACGCCATCGGTTTGAGTAATCCACCCAGTCGAGCGCCCGACGCTTCGGGCGGATGTTGTTGAATTACCCATCGACGCGACGCGTACCGCGCGTCGCGTCGATACCGAACCACTCACGTAGCTACCTTCCATCTCTTCCGTTTGAAACACTCACGCGATGTATGTACACTACCTGCTTTCGTCATCCCATGCAAATATTGGCGCGGCGCGTCTCGTCGTCCAACGCCTTGGAATGAAAGGCCAACCGTCACGCGCGTCACAAACCACCGCTTGGGCGACATGGCTCACCGCTACGCCGCCGGGGAGGAGTCTCCGATCGCAACGACGCCGGCGACGCGCGCTCGACCGTCCGTGGGTGATGAAAACGAGCCACCTACGGTCGACGAACGCGGGGGAATGATAAACCAACCGACACCGACGGTGGCGACGTCGTCGTCACCGACGATCGGCGCATCCAACGGATGGATCGGACGCGCGGTAAAACCAGGGGCTCTTTCGAATTCTGTGCGCGCGCTCTCGGACGTAGGGAACGCGGCGCGGCGGGAGGTTGGAGAGCTCGGCGTCAAGGAGAGCTCGTCGGCGTCGGCGTCAGCGCCGAAGGATAAAGAAGATGAAGTCCCGCGAGGCGTCGACGCGACGTCGTACATGCTAGGCCAGAAACACGCGTTGGAAACGGCGTTTATGAATGCGCTTCCGCAGCGACAGTTGCTCGGCGCGCTTCAGCTCGCGTTGCATGATGTGAGAGAGAAGACGCGCGCACTGGAGAGGACGCGCGACAAAATGTCAGAGAGTCTCAGCGAAGCGAGCGGTCGCGGAGCCGTCGTCGAGGCGAGCGTGCGAGAGCTGTCGACGTCAACGATTCCGGCGATAGAGAGGACGATAGGGGAGTTGAAGACGAGGCTTGATTTGGCAGAGGGCGAGAGGAGGAGAAGAAGTTGGAGCGCGCTCGGGATGGAATTTTTGTGGACTGTCGTCGCGGGAGTTGACCGAGTGGAAGCCGCGGCAGGACGCCTGAGCGAGCGCGTGCTCTTCTCCGAAGAAGAAGCTTCATCGAAAATGGCGTCATCGCGCGTTGACGCAGAGGAAGAAGTTCCGCAGTACGTCAAGATAATGGGGGCGTGCGCGCTCGTCGTAGTGCTTGAATTGGCGACCAAGGCGAACGTCGCCGTTCAATTTCGTCTGCCAGAACGCACGAGACGCGCCACGTCAACGTTTAGTTACGGTTTGAACGCGTGTAGAAACATCGTGTGGGCATCGGTATTTGCGCAATCGCTGGCGGCGACCAAGTCGTCGTGCCAGGCGTTGGCGACGTTTGTCCATGCCGCGCTTTCCAACAAAGCGCCAAAATCCTCGGCGGATTCAGACACGCCGGACGAAGACGAGCTTATCGCGACGATTGCTGATTCGTGAGGGCGTGTCACACCACTCGATTCTTCCATCTGCATTTGTAGTGTAATTTTGCGATTAATCGCGAAGCGAAGGCGCCATTTCATAGACGGTTTATTGTATGAACAAAACGACATTGTACACATATGATTGCTCGAGATTAAAAGTTGACGGATTACGATTGTTCGTGCGAGTCAGCTACAAGAACCTCGCCGCTTAACAGCACGAGCTCTTCGCGTTAACGCTTCTACCTTCACCAGGTCGCACCGTGTTCCCCCGCGGACCCGCGTTCATTTGCGGCTGGCTCGCCATGCGGTTTTTAATCTCATTCGCCATCGTCATGAAAGCTTGTTCAACATTCGTGGCGTTCTTCGCCGAAGTCTCTATGAACGGAATGCCAATCTCATCCGCAAACGCCTTTGCGGTGGCGTAATCAACGACCTTCTTACTCGTCAAATCGCTCTTGTTACCGACGAGAAGTTTGTTGACGTTCTCGTTTGCGTAACGGTCAATCTCATTCAACCACCCCTTCACCGCCTCAAAACTCTCCATGTCGGTCACATCATACACGACAATGATACCGTGCGCCCCGCGGTAGTAAGAGCTCGTAATGGTACGGAACCGTTCCTGCCCGGCGGTATCCCAAATCTGCAGCTTGATGGTCTTACCCTCCAACTCCACCGTACGAATCTTAAAGTCCACTCCAATCGTCGAGATGTACGTCCCGGTGTACGTATCGTCCGCGAAACGCAAGAGCAAACACGATTTCCCGACACCAGAATCCCCGATGAGCTGCGCGATTTCGTCACAAAAGTTTACACGCTTTCCGTCAGTCACTCTTCGAGCACACATCTAGCGTCTCGCGTTTTCCCCTCCCTCAGCCCGGCGCCATTCGTTCGCCGATTCTCCCGGACAACAACGCCGCGCAGTCATCCTTTTCGTGCGAACCCATCTCAAAGGTATCGTATACTCTTCCATCCCGTTCCGAACGCGCGATCGACATCCGCATCGTCCGTCATACGCGCACGCATTCGTTCATCCAATCACACACTCTGGTACAAGATCGCAACGGCACACGCGCGTGCCCGACGATGATCCAACCCGCAAAGAATCCAGCGTCGTCGCGCATCCATCGTCGCTCGCGCGCACGCACCAGGAGTTTAAACAGGTAATCGTATTCGGGGTTCATCCTTCCCGTCGTTCTCGTCGTCGTCTCTCGTTCGGTCCTTCGTTTTCCGTTCGACCGGATCGGCGTCGGCGTGTGCCGCGCCGTGCCGTTGCCGTCGCGCGCCCTCTTCCTTCCAGACGGCGATGGAAAAATGTCACGTTTCGGTCAGATTTTTGACCATTTTGTTTCATGGACCTATTTTTCGCTCGACTACGGAATGCGCCCGCGGTTTCCCGCGGTTTACATTTGGACGCGCACAATCGGACCCGGGTGGCGTCTTGAGTATGGGATTTGATGGGCACTCGTGTTTTCACGCGTTTTTTTCCTCGCACGCTCGCGGTCTCACCACCGCGCGCGTGGATGACGGATGTCGTGAAAACGCCGCGCGAGTTTCGGAAACGCCGCGACCTCGAACGTGGGCGAGCGACGGAGGTTTGTTTCGTGCGTCTCTTCTTCATCCTCCCGCTCTCCTCTGGATTCGTGGCGGGCGCGGTGACGACGACGGGTGTGCGCGCGCGCGAGTTTGGATTGAATTGACTCTGGCGGCTGGCACCTTTGTGCGCTTTATTGTGTCCGACGTCGCGTCGCGTTGACTCGAAGTGCGCTCGTCGTCGACGAGGGAAAATCGAGAAAAACGACGACGACGGCGAGTGCGTGGACGGCGTCGGTGTCGACGAGAGTGCGCGCCGCGAACGGATACGCGGTTGGACGTCGCGAAAGGTTCGGCGCCGCCGCGAAGGAAAGGAGAGGAGACGCGGTACGCCGACGAGGGAAAGCGGCAGAGATGGGAGGAGACGACATGGAAGTGGGTAACGGCGCTGGTGAAAGCGGTGGGGATAAGACGTCGAACATGGTGGTGACCAAACCGGCGGATATCGGGGATGCGGATTTCGCAAACTACTTTTGCACGTACGGGTACCTGTACCACCAAAAGGACATGTTGGAAGACCAAAATCGAATGACGGCGTACAACAACGCGGTGCGATTGAACCCGGATTCGTTCAAGGATAAGGTCGTTCTCGACGTCGGTACGGGATCGGGGGTTCTCGCGATGTGGGCTGCGCAAGCTGGGGCTAAAAAGGTGTACGCCGTTGAGGCGACTCACATGGCGGTGCAAGCTCGGAAAATCGTCGCGGCGAACGGCTTGAGCGACGTCGTCGAGGTCATTCAAGCGTCGATGGAGGAGGTTGAGTTACCGGAAAAGGTTGATGTCATCATCAGCGAGTGGATGGGCTACTTTTTACTCCGCGAGTCCATGTTTGATTCTGTGCTCGTCGCGCGCGACAAGTGGCTCAAGCCCGGGGGAGCGATGTTCCCGTCGCACGCGAAGATGTATCTCAGCGTTATCAAGTCAAACAAGAGCGGACAAAAGCACCAAGAGTTCCAAGAGTCTATTCACGTTTGGGACGAGTTTGTCGCCAACACTCGCGAAAACTACGGCGTCGACTTGTCGTGCATGAATGACGAGTACGAAGACGAGCAGAGGGAGCACTTCATGAACACCTCGGCGTGGGTTGACATTCACCCGTCACAAAATATGTCGCGGCCGTTCACGCTCGCTAGCTTCGATCTCAACAAGTGCACTATGGATGACATCAAGGTTTTGCGCGACGTCGAATTTAAGCTCAAGCTTTACGACTCGCCCTCTGGTCCGACTGGCGAAACGCGCGTCGGCGCGTTTGCGGGATGGTTTGACGTCACCTTTGCGGGATCGGACGAAAACCCGTGCGAGAACCCGGTCGAACTCACGACGGCACCCGATGCAAACGGCGCTACGCACTGGGGTCAGCAAGCGTTTTACATGTTTCCGGAAATCTACGCGTCCGACGGTGCGGTTGTCAGCGGCAAGTTTGACATGGTTCGCCGAAAAGAGAACCAACGTTTGTACAGCGTCCGCATCAACTGGACGCAAAGTGACAAGGATGGTAACGTGAACGAAAGCATCGGCCAGCGCGAAATTGCGTGGCAGATTGAATAAGACGGCGTTCGTCGTCGTCTGCGAACCGTAATAGAAAGATATTAGGATATTGTGTTATGGCGAGAAGACTGTTTTTTGTGTCTAACGTGACTGCAACTGTATCTGCCCCCACTCTCTCACGCGCTCGCGTGCTTCGTCGAAACATGACCACCCCGCTCGAGCTCGCGGAGCTTGCATTCAACGAGGAGGATTATGACGAGTGCCTCGAGGTGTGCGACGAAGCACTCGGCGAGAACCCAAAGGACGTTTCGTTTCTGTTGCTCAGGTCGAGAACCTTTCTCAAAGTGCATCTCACGACGGAAGCCTTTACGGATGCCGTTGACGCGATAGCGCTCGATCGAGACCGCGCCGAGGCGTGGTTGTACCTTGGCATCGCATCGATGGACATTGGCGCGCTCGATAAGGCGCGCGAAGCGTTCGAGACGGCGGAAAAGTTGGAGCCCTCTTCCACGAGTCGACGAGCGTTGATACTCAAGTGGCTCGTGCGCCTTCGAGAGGCGGAAGAGCGTGAACAGGAAGAGCATCAGAGCGAAACAACGGCGTCTAAAGATACGTCTGGGTGCTTCAAGTGGGATTGGTACCAGTCGCAGACGCACGTGACACTCGAGATTTTCGCCAAGGGCGTCGGCGCCGACGAGTTGACTTTGGATTTCAACGACGATTGCGATGTGTTCACGGTGACCATAGACGCTCTGACTGGTGATGACATGCACGCGAAAATGTACGACCCGTACGTGCTCAAGTTGAACCTCTTTGGCTCGATTGACAAGGAACACAGCGCGGTCAACGTTTCGGCGTCCAAGGTGCAGATTCGCATGAAGAAAACAACGGCGGGTAATTGGAACGCTCTCGAGCGTCGGTCGAACGGTGGTTTGGCGACTTCGAAGGTGGCGAACGCAGACTCAACGAATGTGTACGGTCAGGTCAAATCGCAGGTCGATAAGAGATCTGCGCGAGATTGGGACGCCCTCGAGGCGGAGCTCGATAAGGAATTGGAAGACGAAAAGCCAGAGGGCGACGCGGCACTCAACAAACTGTTTCAACAAATCTACATGAATGCCGATGACGACACGAGACGCGCGATGAACAAATCGTTCGTTGAGAGCGCTGGAACTGTGTTGAGCACTGATTGGACAGACGTGGGGTCGAAGACGGTGGCGCCGGAGGCGCCTTGATTTGAGATTTGAGCTACATTTTTTTCACAAAACAAGGTGAAGACTACTAGAATTAGAACGTTTGTAGTGACTAGACGCACGCTTTAGGTTAGAAGCAAATCGTATCGAGCATCACACCCAGCGTTTGAACGATGTTGTCCGACATGAGCTTCTGCACACCCTCGGAGAGGTGCTTCTTTGGGTCCCGTCTACCCACGTTTTTGACGACGAGCTCCTGCGCGGTGAGCTTATCTTCCTCAATCACCGCCTTTTCATACTTCGTCGCCAACTCTTTCAGCTCGAGCATAACCTTTTCGTTTTCCTTCTCGTGATCGTCAAACTTGTTCACCTTGAGACCGGAACTCCATTTGGACTTGTTCAGGTTCAACAACATCTTCTCCTCCAGGACGCTCTTGGCGTACGAAATACCGATGCTGTAATAATGTCGGTTCAAACCGTGAATCAACGCGCTAATGGAAGGCTTGTTCAAGTGACCCAAGTTGGACGTCGTCTGTCGCGGCTCTTGACCGAGCATGATGGTTTGCGGATTGATCAATCTGAAGGCGTCGATGACAACCTTTCCCCGCACGGATTGCACTGGGTCGATCACCACCGCCACCAACCTCGGGTTCAACTGTTCGAACGACTGCTGCGTGTTGATATCGACGCCGGATAACCAACAACCAAACCCAGGGTGCGAGTGATACCATCCGACAACCATCTCCTCGCGTCCCGTCTGCTTGAGCATGTCTAACATCTTCGTCTGGAACACTGGGTCCACGGCTTCGACGCTCACGCCCGTACCGCTCTGCGGCATGGCGAACACATCCACGACCGTCACGGTGTACTCATCCACAAACTGACCGAGCATGAGACCCATCACCTCCATGGGCACACCGGCGCGACCTTACGTATCGAAAACGAGCGCGACCCACATGTCAGTCCGCGTACTCTTCGAGCGTGCGCGCGATCTCAAAAAAAACCAAAAACAGTCGGCGTGCGCTCCGCGCGCGTTCGTTCCCATCGCGTCCGCGTCCACATTCGTCCGCGCGATGCGCGATGTAGGCCCACGCGCGCTCGATCACTCGGCCTCCGTCGTCCGTCGTCGTTCGTCGAGCGTGTCCACGTACCGTGCTTGAGCATCTTCAACAGCGCGAGCGAGCTGATGTACACTTGCTCAGCCGTGTCGACTTGGCTCGCATCCTGTCCCGCGGCGGCGCCGGGACCGCCCATGCCGAATCGCGACATTCCTGGAATATTCATGACGTGTCGTTCGAGCGGACTCCTCGACGTCGACGGGGAAACCGACCGGCGGGGGTATTGTGAGGGGACTGTGTGATTAATCTGTCAGTTTGTTTCTGTTTCTTCTTTGATGGTTCTTTTACAACGGCAAGGCAAGGCAAGGCAAGCACGTATCGAGAGTGTGAGAAAAACGTCACGCGCAGACGGCGCGATCGCGGAATGAATCGGGATGAATTTCGTACGAGTCGAAGCGCCATCCGAGTTTTTGCGCGGATGGAAGGGCGATTCGTTGGAGAATGTCCGTCGGAGTTAATACTCTTACCGGACTGCCTTCCAAATCGAGGACGAAGACGTGATGGACGGCGCCGAAGACGAGCGCTCGTAGAACGTCGCCGAAATCCGAGTCTTCGTGAACAGTGATGAGCTTGCGCTTGGGTGCCTTGGAGAGATAGGTTTCGACTGTGTCGTGCAGGGAGACGTCGGCCCACTTCGACGTGACCAAAGCGGCCAAATCGTTCGTCGTGAGCGTGCCAATCAAGTTCCCTCTCGGTTCATCTATGACGCCGAGAACGGAGAGCCCGGCGACGTGCATACGGAAGAAACAATCAAAGAGTCGATCTGTGGGGTAAGCGCAGACGACGTCTGAATCGGGGAACACTCGATGTCTCTTGCGCGCGCCGAGTCCCAAAGATGACAGAGAAAACCGTTGTAGTTCTTCAAGCTTGTCAATGTTGGCGTACAAAAACTCGACGACGTCCGTCTGCGAAATCATATCTTCGATGTACATTTTCTCATTTCCGTCTTGTTCGTGTATTTTCACAGAGTAGAGGCACACTCTATGGCAGGGCTTCGTCTTGCGAGGCGCGACGATATCCCCCGGAGAAACGATGTGTCGGAGCATTGCGGATCGAACGAGATCGAGCATGTCTGAGTCCGACGTCTTGACACGATTGATCATTCTACCGTCTTCCTCACTGTGCGTTACTTTTCGCGCCTCCGCGAGCGTCTTGGCGAGCGTTCTGCGGCAAGCCTCGTCCACATCCTCCGCAGAGATGGATTCGATATATCGGCGCCGAGCATTGTCCAACTGGACCACTCTCTCATCAATGTCGACTCCAACCAAACGCTCAGAGGACGTCACCGTTGGCACCGCCTTTCTCAGAACGCCCCAAGCCGAATGCACGTGCGGGGTCCCACACAGTTTCGCCGTTTGACTCGCCAAATCTGCTGGAACCGGCTTGAACGCTACCAGTTCGCTCACTAACGTCGAGAGAAAATCAAAAGCGGTCACCCAACCGATGAATTTGAACGAGCCTTCGCTCTCGCGAATCACCGGCGTACTGCTGATTTCGTACTTTTGCAGTTCTTCCATCACCTGTTTGAGCGTCAGATTGTCCGGGAGCAAGAGCGTGATGGTTTCTCCGCCTTTGGATGCGATGTACTCTCGAAGCGAAGTGCTGGAAAGTAACCTTCTGGCGCACTCGAAGTACTTGAAGACATCGCGACGAAACTTTTCATCTGTCTCAGCGTGTTCATCATCGCGCAGCGCGTGCAGCGGCCGTCCGAGTTCGTCCTCGAGCAGTCGCCTTTGTCGCTCTGTTTCGGGTTCGAGTATTTGCGACATCTTGTGAGGAGCGCGCTCTCATGGCTACATCGTTTGCGTCGTCTTGAATTACAAAAATCTCTCGCTCAAAAGCCTCCGCCACCCACCTGCGCGCAGAGCCCGCTCGCCAATTGCGCCTCCTCTATCGCTTTGTCTCTCTCCTTTCGCATCAAGTCGAGAAGTTTATTCTTCAATTCCAGCTCTTGTTGCAACACTTGCACCGTCTGGTCGCTCTTTTGCAAATCGTTCGCCGCCGCTTGCAACTCCAACTCTTTAATCTCCAGCTCTGATCGCAAGTCTTGCAGCTGCTTCATCTTCCCGCGACGATCAGGCTTCGATTTCTCCTTCTCCCCATCCTTGTTGCTTTCATCGCCCGCAACCGCAGCGGCAACCGTAGTTGTGTCGATGACGACGCTCGGCGCGGTTTGCGACTCAGCGTCGGCCAACGCTCCCGTCCTCTGTTCGTCATCGTCCGCCACCGCCGACGCCACCGCCGACGCCGCCGCTGAAACCACCGCCTCACTCGCCGAGTCAACCATCGTTCCATCCGCCGCAACACCGAACGCAACACCGAACGACGCGTTCGCAAAGATACCGA
>Ga0255759_10003545_pt1 | contig 13680 bp, 8 predicted proteins | sample 101ome_20_FD_179959 | JGI IMG/M metagenome (GOLD analysis project Ga0255759, IMG submission 179959) | Coastal salt marsh microbial communities from the Groves Creek Marsh, Skidaway Island, Georgia - 101404AT metaG (version 2) | ecosystem: Environmental > Aquatic > Marine > Intertidal zone > Salt...
CAGATCCGCGGGTAATGCCCTACACTGGTCGATTCGCCCCTTCCCCAACCGGCCCACTCCATTTCGGTTCTCTGGCAGCGGCCCTGGCCAGCTATCTTGATGCGCGGCACTACGGAGGTGTCTGGCTGCTTCGTATAGAGGATATGGACCCACCGCGCGAGTCTGTCAGCGCCCCGACGGAAATCATGGAACAACTTCGCACCCTCAGCCTGCACTGGGATGGTGATGTGCTGTTCCAAAGTACCAGATTTGACGCCTATGCTCGCGCACTGAATTCACTGTCGGCGAAAAGACGGGTGTTTCCTTGCACCTGCACACGCAAGGCAACGCCAGCGGTTTACCCGGGCACCTGCAGACACCGGGAATTTGAGACAACCAGTGACACTTATGCCGTCAGATTCCGCCTCGGCGATCAACGCCTGACCTTCAGCGACCGAGTTTTTGGCCTGCGGTCATGGCTGCCCGACACCGATATCGGTGATGTTATCGTCAAGCGCAAAGACGGCCTCTTTGCCTATCAGCTCGCGGTCGTCGTGGATGACGACTACCAGGGCGTCAATCAGATCGTACGTGGTTCCGACCTGCTGGACTCCACCCCTTGGCAACTTGCCCTTGCCGATGCGCTCGACCTACAAAGGCCCGCTTACCTACACATACCCGTCCTAACAGACGCCAGCGGCAGCAAGCTCAGTAAGCAGAGCCATGCGCGACCACTCGACACCTCCGACTCACTGTCTCTTCTACGCGCCGGGTTGCGGGCGCTTGGCCAGCCGGATTGCGCTGAAGCCGCATCCAATGAGGAACTTCTGCAGCAGGCCAGCCGAGCGTGGCAGATCGAGCGAATCCCGCGACATATCGAAATCAAAGCGCCATCGATCTACCTGTAATCGCCGATTAAGTTGTGGTACCTTGCCGCGCAGAGACGGAGTAATCAGCATGCGTTCATCGATAATTCTGATTGTCGACGACGACACCGTTATTCGCTCATCACTAAAGACATTCCTCGAGAATCATAACTATAAAGTTTGCGAAGCCGGATCGGTAAGAGAAGCTGTTAAACACGATTTGACGGCGGTGTCTGTTATTGTCGCAAATCAGGCCCTTGCGGGCGGGAACGGCACGGACCTGATCAAGCAAGCCGCCGAAACCCCTGTTATCATCACCTCTGCGAAGGCCAGTATGCGTTCGGCGGTAGAAACGATGAAATTGGGCGCCGCCGATTACCTTGCACGACCATTTGATTTCGACGAACTCCAGTTAATCATCGAAAGTCTGATCTGTAACCAGCTGTCGCAGCCCGAATTAGTGATGCTGGGCCGATGTCGAGACATTGAGGCACTCTCTACCCAACTCGACAAAGTCGCACCAACTGATACCAACGTGCTCATCGATGGTGAGTCCGGCACAGGTAAAGAGGTGGTTGCAAGAAAATTACATCTACTCAGTAGTCGGGCTGACCGCCAGATGATTTCATTGAACTGCGCGGCAATTCCGGACACGCTGATCGAATCAGAACTGTTTGGTCACGAGAAAGGCGCATTTTCAGGCGCCACATCAGAGCGCGTCGGCCTGGTGGAAGCTGCTGATGGCAGCACGTTGTTCCTCGATGAGATCGGAGAACTGCCGCTCAGCGCCCAGGCAAGATTACTGCGTGTGCTGCAGGAAGGTGAAGTCCGTCGCGTGGGTTCCGTTGAAACCAAGAAAGTGTCGGTGCGACTAATCGCGTCAACCCATCGCAACCTGCAGGCACTGGTTAACGACGGCGCGTTCAGAGAAGATCTCTATTACCGCCTGAATGTCGTCAAGTTATCACTGCCGCCGCTGCGTGAACGCGGCGATGACATCCTGTACCTTGCCGAGCATTTTCTTGCTTACAATGCCGAGCGCCATGGCAAGCCAAGACTCAAGTTCACTGAAGGTGCCTTGAAATGCATTCGCGCCTATCGCTGGCCGGGCAATATTAGAGAACTCGAGAACGCTATCCAGCGGGCGGTCATCCTGTGTGAAGGCAAGTCCATCCGGGCCGAACTGCTCGCTGTTGAGCCAGAAAACGCGCCATCGATTCCGACCAGCGATGACGAAATCGACAGTGTTTCGCTCAAAGATTATTTCGTGAGGTTTGTACTTGAAAATCAGGATCGCATGACTGAAACCGAGTTAGCACAAAAACTGGGCATCTCTCGCAAAGCACTCTGGCAGCGTCGCCAGAAGATGGGTATTCCGCGAGAACGCAGCAAAACACAGTGATCACAGCCTGAATCCGAATAATCGACCAATGTGTTACCTTTTTACACGTCACCGTGACTTAGGGTAACAGTGAAAACCCGGCCAAATTGAACAAAAATACATAACTTATTGTTTTTACTACAATTATGATTTTCCTTCGCTTTCTGGGATAGTCGTTCTTGCCAGACATTATTTATAAAAGTAAAAGAAATTTAGATTCACAGGATTTGGTACAGCGCCGAGGCGAAGTACCTACCGAACAAAAATAACAAGAATCACAACAAGAAGAATATTCTGGCTCGCTAGATGGGAAAAGTTCGCTTTTCCCATTTTCTTTTATGGCCTTGGCATTTCTCGAGTAATATAAACTTCAACGCGAACTAGCGCCTCTACCTGTTAATGATAATGAAGTACGGCGACCATTCAGCCGGTCCTGATCGATGAACGAACCACTCAGCCTCATCGAAGAAAGCAAAATCAGTGTCAATGCCCTAAAGGTGGTCTCCCGGCTCCTCGAGCACGGTCACCAGGCCTACCTTGTTGGCGGATGCATCCGCGACCTTATTCTTGGCAACGTCCCGAAAGATTTCGACGTTGCGACGGATGCCCATCCCGAGGAGGTACGGGAACTGTTTCGTAATTCACGCATCGTTGGCAAACGATTCAAGATTGTTCACGTGCGTTTCGGCCGCGAGATCGTCGAAGTCACTACTTTCCGTGCACCGCACACCGACAAGTACGACGAAACCCATTCGGAATCAGGCAGAACCCTAGTCGACAATAACTACGGCACATTCAAGGAAGATGTGTTTCGGCGCGATTTCACGATGAATGCCGTGTACTACCAGCCCGAGGCCCATGAGATCACAGACCTCGCCAATGGCGTTGATGATATTCGCGCTCGGACTATACGGACCATTGGCAATCCAGAGGATCGCTGCCGGGAAGACCCGGTACGCATGTTGCGCGCCCTCCGCTTTGAAGCCAAGCTTGGATTCGATATCGCCGTCGATCTTGCCGAGGCTGTTCAGTCCTTCGGCTACCTGATTCAGGACATACCGCCTGCCCGGCTGTTCGAAGAAGTCCTGAAACTCTTCATGTCTGGCTACGGAGAAGCCGCGTTTAACTCTCTGCTGCAGCATGACATGTACGGCTGGCTTTTCCCTGACTCGAAGCGATCTATGACCACCCATGCCACTGAGGCAGTTGTCAGGCTCGCGTTACAGAGTACCGACAATCGCATCGCCATTGATAAACCAGTGACGCCGGCATTTATCTATGCTGCCATGTTGTGGTACCCGTTTACCGAAGAGAAACAGCGCATTGAGAAGGAAGAAGGTCTGCCCCACGTCGCTGCTTCTCACGAAGCCGCCAACAATGTCCTGGCGAAGCAGCAGTTGTTCACCTCGATCCCGCGACGCTTCACCGGGACAGTGCGTGACATCTGGTTCCTGCAATACCGACTGCCGGCGAGGTTTGGCAATAAGCCTGACGTCTTGCTGGATCACAAGCGCTTCCGCGCTGCCTACGACTTCCTGTTGCTGAGAGAAGGCGCCGGCGAGAAGACGGACAATCTTGGCGACTGGTGGACGGAATATCAGGAGGCCTCTGAATCAAGAAAGGCTGAAATGAAACAGTCCTCCGGCAAGAAAAAACGCGGCCGCAACCGGAATCGAAAGCGCAAACGCAGGTCGGGCTCCGACACCAATACAGTTGGCACCCCCACACCCAGCTGGAATCCCTGAGGGCTGTTGTGGCATCTTAGGGTCCGCAATACTTAGACAGCTTGAGGGACTTAACCTATGTCGGATCACAAGGTCCATCCCGTACCAAAAGAAGTTGAGAACAACGCCCATATTCGCGATGACCAGTACCTGGCCATGTACGACGCCTCGATCAACCGGTCTGAGGAATTCTGGACACAGAAAGCGGATGAATTTATCAGCTGGGACAAACCCTGGGACAAACTGTCCGAGTCGGATTTTCACAAGGGCCAGGCAAAGTGGTTTATCGGCGCCCGGCTGAATGCTTGCTACAACTGTATCGACCGGCACCTGCCACTGAAAGCTGACCATACGGCTATCATCTGGGAGGGCGATGATCCTGGCGATGATCTGACGATCACCTATCGCGAGCTACATGAACATGTCTGTCGCCTTTCAAACGCCCTGATTGATCGTGGCGTAAAGAAAGGTGACCGCGTCTGCATCTACATGCCGATGATCCCGGAAGCAGCCTATGCCATGCTGGCCTGTGCCAGAATAGGCGCGATTCACTCGGTTGTATTTGGCGGGTTTTCTCCGCAGGCGCTCAGGGATCGAATCTTGGATTCGGACTGCCGCACGGTGATCACTGCCGATGAGGGTGTGCGCGGCGGCCGCAACGTTCCTCTCAAAGCCAATACCGATGCAGCGCTCGAGGGCTGTCCTGATGTCGCGACAGTTATTGTCGTGAAGAGAACCGGCGGGAACATCAACTGGATGGAGAGTCGCGACGTCTGGTATCACACGGCCACCAGTGCGGCTTCCGCCGACTGTGAGCCCGTCTCGATGGACAGCGAAGATCCACTGTTTATCCTCTACACCTCAGGTTCAACCGGAAAACCCAAGGGTGTGCTTCACACCACCGGCGGCTACTTGCTGCATGCCACAATGACCCACAAGTATGTCTTTGATTACCATGAAGGTGATATCTACTGGTGTACCGCTGACGTCGGCTGGGTAACAGGACATTCTTATATCGTCTACGGCCCGCTGGCCAATGGCGCAATTACACTGATGTTTGAGGGGGTACCCAACTATCCTGACGCGTCGCGCTGCTGGCAGGTTGTAGACAAACACCAGGTCAACATCTTCTATACCGCCCCAACAGCGCTCCGCGCCCTGATGGGACAGGGCGATGAATTCGTCACCAGCACTTCCAGAAAAACGCTGCGCCTGCTGGGGTCGGTCGGTGAACCAATCAACCCCGAGGCCTGGGAATGGTACTACCATGTCGTCGGTGAAGCGCGCTGCCCGATTGTCGACACCTGGTGGCAGACCGAAACCGGCGGCATCATGATTACACCCCTGCCAGGTGCCACAACACTCAAACCCGGTTCGGCAACACGGCCCTTCTTTGGTGTGAGACCCGTACTGCTGGATGAACAGGGCAATGAGATCGAAGGTGCTGCATCAGGTAACCTGGCCATCAGCGGATCCTGGCCTGGCCAGATTCGAACGGTCTATGGTGACCATCAGCGGATGATCGACACTTACTTTTCTACTTACCCCGGCTACTACTTTACCGGTGACGGGGCGCGCCGGGATGAAGATGGCTATTTCTGGATTACCGGCAGGGTGGACGACGTCCTCAATGTTTCGGGCCACCGCATGGGCACAGCAGAGATTGAGAGCGCGCTGGTTGAACATGACCTGGTTGCCGAAGCCGCCGTGGTCGGCTACCCCCATGACGTGAAAGGTCAGGGTATCTATGCCTTTGTGACACTGATGCAGGATACCGAGGGTACCGATGAGTTGCTGGAAGAGCTCAATAGTCTCGTCCGCAGCGAAATCGGCGCCATCGCCAAGCCGGACATCCTGCAGTGGGCTCCTGGGCTGCCAAAAACTCGCTCCGGCAAAATCATGCGCCGCATCCTGCGGAAGATCGCCGAGAACGAGCTGGAAAACCTGGGTGATACCAGTACCTTAGCAGACCCATCGGTGGTCGATGATCTCATCAGAAACTCGCCGACTGCCAGGCATTAGCGCCTGGCTTGCGCGGCCAAATGGCAGCCCCCGACGGATGGCCAATGGATAGCGACAAAACGGGAGAATAAGCGGCGGGGTCGAACTGAAACGCCCGGGAGAATTTTCAGACCCTGAAAAGCAATCAGGCTGCCTGGGGGCAGCCTGATTGATCTCTTTAAGCCGAGACTGACTGTCAGGAAGCGAGCTCTTCCTCACCGTCGTCCGCATCGTCTGCCTCAGACTGATCTTCATCCTTGATCAGCTCTTTCATCGAAAGCTTGATGCGACCGCGATCGACGTCGAGCACGAGGACTTCAACTTCCTGCCCTTCCGACAGATAGTCAGTCACTTTCTCGACGCGCTCTTTGGCGATCTGGGAAATGTGCACAAGACCATCCTTACCCGGCAGAATGTTCACGAAGGCGCCGAAATCGGCAATCTTCACAACCTTGCCCTGGTAGATCTGGCCTACTTCCGCTTCAGCCGTAATCGCCTCAATCCGGGCGACAGCAGCATCGCGGGAAGCCGCATCTTCACCAAAGATGGTGACAGTCCCGTCATCTTCAAGGTCAATGGATGCACCGGTTTCTTCCGTCATGGCACGAATTGTCGCACCACCCTTACCGATGACATCGCGGACCTTGTCAGGATCTATCTTGATCGTGACCATCGCAGGCGCATTTTCAGAAACGTCTTCACGCGACTTGCCAATAACCTTGTTCATCTCACCCAGAATATACAGTCGTGCATCCCGCGCCTGGTCGAGTGCGGTTTCCATGATCTGCTCGGTAATACCCTGGATCTTGATATCCATCTGCAGTGCGGTGACTCCAGTTTCTGTCCCGGCAACCTTGAAATCCATATCGCCGAGGTGATCCTCATCGCCCAGAATATCTGTCAGTACCGCAAAGTCTTCACCGTCCAGTACCAGGCCCATTGCAACACCGGCGACCGGCGCTTTCAGGGGAACACCGGCATCCATCAATGCGAGGCTGGCGCCACATACTGAGGCCATGGAAGACGAACCGTTAGATTCCGTGATCTCCGACACTACCCGAGTGGTATATGGCCAGACGTCATTGGCAGGCAGCACAGCTGAGACACCGCGGCGTGCCAGGCGGCCATGGCCGATTTCACGTCGCTTCGGGCCCCCGGAGAAACCGGTTTCGCCAACACTGTAGTGCGGGAAGTTGTAGTGCAGCATGAAACTGTCACGATAAGAGCCCTGCAGCGCGTCGATAATCGCCGCATCGCGCATTGAGCCCAGTGTTGTAGATACCAGCGCCTGAGTTTCACCCCGGGTGAACAATGCAGAACCATGTGCCTTGGCCAGCACACCCACTTCGACATTGATCTGGCGGACCGTCCTGGTATCACGGCCGTCGATTCGAGGTTGTCCCTCGACGATCGCGCGACGAACTGTCTTCTTCTCAAGCGAGCTGAACGCACCGTTGATGTCATCAGCCGCTGTCTCTTCTGTTTCCAGCGCTGCGACAGCCTGGTCACGCAACTCACCCAGGCGACCCTGACGCTCCATCTTGTCAGTGATCTTGTAGGCTTCAGCAATGTCAGTCCCGAAGCGTTCGCTGACGGCGTCGAGCAGCGCTGTGTTCTCGGCAGGCGGCTGCCAGTCCCAGGCCGGCTTGCCCGCTTCAGCTTTGAGCTCGTTGATCGCTGCAATGACGACCTGCATTTCCTGGTGGGCAAACAGCACGGCGCCGAGCATCTGATCTTCCGTAAGTTCGTTCGCTTCGGACTCAACCATGAGTACGGCGGATTCTGTGCCGGCAACAACCATGTCGAGGTCAGAGGATGCCAGCGCTTCATATCCTGGGTTCAACAGGTAGCCTTCCGGTGTGAAGCCAACACGGGCAGCACCAATCGGGCCGGCAAAAGGAATACCTGACAGTGCCAGCGCAGCTGAGACACCGATCATGGCGGGAATATCCGGGTCGACATCCTTGTTCGCAGAAACAACCTGACATGTGACCTGCACTTCATTCATGAACCCTTTCGGAAACAACGGACGAATAGGTCGGTCAATCAGGCGCGATGTCAGAGTCTCTTTCTCTGAAGGTCGGCCTTCACGTCGGAAGAAACCCCCAGGAATCTTACCGGCCGCATAGGTCTTTTCTTCATAATTAACGGTCAGCGGGAAAAACGCCTGACCGGGATTTGCCTGGTCACGCGCAACCACTGCGACGAGTACCGTTGTTTCAGCCATGGTGACCATGACCGCTGCTGTCGCCTGGCGGGCGACCTTACCAGTTTCGAGGACCACTTCCTCTCCACCAAAATTAAATTTCTTGATTACATAACTCACATTATTCTCCAACTTTCGTTGTCGACCGGTTTCTTATCTGTCACCTGCCGACAATTCAGAACTATCGACGCAGACCCAGTTTCTTAATGATCGCTGCATATCGGTCTGTACTTTTGTTTCGCAGATAGTTCAGCAACTTTCTTCGCTGACTAACCATTCGCAGAAGACCCACTCGAGAGTGGTGATCGTGGGCGTGACCCTTGAAGTGAGACTGCAGCTGTTCAATATTTGCTGTCAGCAGGGCAATCTGCACTTCCGGTGAGCCCGTGTCATTTTCTGAAGCGCCATACTCCTTGACGATTTCAGCCTTCTTTTCTGTTGATAAAGCCATTACTTTTCTCCAATTTAATATGCCTGCCAGCCTTGCGGCCGGGGTTACTCATTCAGGAACATCCACGCATATTTGTAGATGCCCTGGTTTGAGCCCAATCAGCTGTTTGCGCACGCAACCTGTGGTTACTGTGCAACGAGCCGTTTGGGCGCTACCTTTCCATCGCCTGTAATCTCTCCGACCCCGATAAAGGCGTCTTTGTCTCCAGCCTCCGAAAATATTCGCACCCACCCCTGGGTCGGTGCATTCGCCACCTGCACGGGTTGCCCCTGGCGCAGATAAGACGCTGTTAATTCTGTCAGTTCTACTGCCGGCCAGTTTTTCACGGCTTCACTAACGGGGAGCAGAAGTTGATCGAGTGCGTCCCAGTGGCCTTCGGCTGCTTCCAGTGACTCCATGGTCACACTCTCGGCGATACCAAAAGGGCCGGCAGCAGTGCGGCGCAGTCCCGTGACGTGCGCGCCGCAACCAAGATCACGACCAATGTCCTCGGCAAGTGTCCTGATATAGGTGCCTTTACTGCAGTGCACGTCAAAAACCAGTTCATCAGCCGCCGGGCGCTCTAACACTACCAACTCATCAATCCTGATATCACGCGCTTCGCGCTCAACCTCGATCCCCTGCCGTGCCAGCTTGTAAAGTGGTTGACCATCTTTCTTGATGGCGGAATACATTGACGGTACCTGGCTAATAGCACCACGATAACCTTCCAGCACACCCTCCAGCGATCTGTCATCTATCACCGGGACTTCGTTTCTCTCCAATACTTCGCCGTCTGCATCACCAGAATCGGTGACGACACCCAGTTTGATGGTTGCCTGATAGCGCTTGTCAGCGTCCAAAAGAAACTGGGAGAACTTGGTTGCTTCACCAAAACAGAGCGGTAGAACACCTGTAGCCAGAGGATCCAGTGAACCGGTGTGTCCTGCCTTACAGGCGTTAAACAGTCGCTTCACTGTCTGGAGCGCGGCATTAGACGTCATTCCTACTGGTTTGTCCAGCAGCAATATCCCGCTGATATTCCGCCCTTTACGTCCTCGTCTGCCCATCAGCTGTCATCTTGCCCAATGACTTCGTCATCGGTTTCATCCCTGTCGCGCGCCCGGGCAGCATCGATCGCCTGACTCAGTCTCGCGCCATTCTCTATGGTCGCGTCGTAATGAAATCTGAGTCTTGGCGTTGTCCGGGTGTTAAGGGTCTTAGCCAGTTCAGAGCGCAAAAAACCCCCCGCCTGGTTCAGAATCTCTTCCACTTCACCGGTATTTTCTGCCGGCAGCACAGTAAAATAAACATCGGCGAAGGCGAGGTCACGGCTGACACTGGCCTCATTCACTGTCACCATGCCGATCCGCGGATCTTTCACCTCACGTTGAATAAGGATCGCGAGTTCGCGCTGGATAAGGTCAGCGACTTTCCGGCCTCTGCTGAATTCCCTGGGCATAGTCAGTAGTCGGTTCCGGGGCTTAGTGACCCCTAGAGCTGCCTTGCCACTTCACGGGTATCGAATACCTCGATCTGATCACCGACCTTGACGTCGTTGTAGTTGCGCACGCCGATACCGCACTCAGTGCCACTTCCCACGTTCTCGACTTCGTCTTTGAAGTGTCGCAGCGATTCCAGTTCACCTTCGTAGATGACCACATTATCGCGCAGAACGCGGATCTTCTTGGCCCGGTATACGGTACCTTCGATCACCATACAACCTGCAATCTGGCCCATCTTCTTCGAGCTGAAGACGTCCCGGACTTCGGCAATCCCGACAATATCTTCGCGCACTTCCGGCGCCAGCATGCCTGACAATGCCGCCTTAACGTCATCAACCAGATCGTAAATGACTTTGTAGTAACGCAAATCGAGACCTTCCGCCTCGATGACTTTCTTCGCCGCATTGTCGGCCCGGACGTTGAAGCCGAAAACCACCGCACCAGAGGTGACGGCATAGGTTGCATCAGACTCAGTGATAGCACCGACGCCTTGCATGACGACATTCACCGAGACCTCTTCGTTGCCGATGTCATTCAGAGCCGAGACAATGGCTTCCAGCGAGCCGCGCACATCAGCCTTGACGACGACATTGAGTCGCTTCGCTTCTTCAGTGCCAAAACTGGCGAACAGGTTATCAAGCGATGTACCCGTATTCAGCCTGGCATCATTGGCCTTATCGGCGCGGAACTCGGCCACTTCACGTGCCCGCTTCTCATCTTTAGCAACAATAAAGGAATCGCCTGCATTAGGCGTACCATTCAAGCCGAGCATCTCTACCGGGGTTGCGGGTCCGGCGACCTTTGCTTTCTTACCGTTCTCGTCGTTGATAGCTCGCGCCCTACCAAAGTACTGCCCGGCAACAACAATATCGCCCTGCTTGAGGGTGCCATTTTGAACCAGCAGGGTCGCGACTGAACCGCGGCCCTTGTCCAGCTCTGATTCAATGACCACGCCCTGGGCGGGACCGTCTTCGACAGCCTTGAGTTCAAGCAGCTCAGCCTGCAGTAACACCGCTTCCAACAGCGCTTCAACACCCTGACCGGTCAGGGCACTGACGTGAACAAACTGGGTATCTCCACCCCAGTCTTCCGGAATCACATCGCGGGCTGCGAGTTCGTTCTTAACGCGGTCAGGGTCTGCACCCTCTTTGTCCATTTTGTTCACTGCAACGACAACCGGCACACCGGCGCCTTTGGCGTGTTGCACAGCTTCCTCGGTCTGAGGCATAACACCGTCGTCAGCCGCTACCACCAGAATCACGATGTCTGTTGAATTCGCGCCGCGGGCGCGCATGGCCGTGAAAGCAGCGTGACCCGGTGTGTCGATGAAGCATATTTCGCCGTGACCAGTATTTACCCGGTAGGCACCAATGTGCTGCGTGATACCGCCAGCTTCACCATCAGCTACGCGGGAGTTTCTAATGTAGTCGAGCAACGACGTCTTGCCATGATCAACATGGCCCATGACGGTAACGACCGGCGCACGCGGCGTCTCATCATTCTCGTAAACCAGGTCATCTTCAAGAGACTTTTCAACGGCGTCGACATCGAGCACCTTGACCCTATGGCCGAACTCCTCGACAACGAGGGTGGCCGTTTCCTGGTCAATGGACTCATTGATGGTTTTCATTTCACCCAGCGACATCAGCGTCTTCATGACGTCGGTGGCCTTCACCGACATCTTCTGTGAGAGCTGCTGTATCGTAATCGATTCACCCAGCTCGACCTCGCGCTGAATCTCTTCCGTCGGGGCATTGAACTTGTGCTGCTTCGCCGGTTTGCCCGCCGAACGCCGGGTTCTCGGCGACGACAATCCAAGGGTGGAGGCTTCTTCAGGCTTCTCTGGCGCAGGCTCATCTGCATTGATTTCAAGATCGTCCTCGAGCAAATCATCACCGATCAGCTCCTCTACACGACGCTTACGGTTGCCGTGAGCTTTTTTCTTCTGCTGCTTGTCATCTTCATCAAGGTCGTGGCGATCCCGCTTGTCCTTGCGGGCCGATACTTTGTCTTCAAGCCCTTCTTCCTGCTTGCTTGCGGCTTTGGCTGCAGCCTCTGCCTCGGCTTTGGCCGCTTCCTCTTCCGCCTCGCGCTTGCGCTCTTCCTCTTCTTCCTTGGCGCGCCGCTCTTTTTCCTGTTGCTCGGCTAAACGCTGGGCTGCAGCCTCCTGGCGTTTGCGTTCTGCATCTGCATCCGCCTCGGATACAACGGGACGCCGAGCGACTGTTTCAGGTGTTTCAGCCTTGGCTGCGTCAGCGGCTGCCTGCTCCGGCTCAACCGCCCCACGGCGAATATAGGTTCGCTTCTTTCTAACTTCAACGTTAACGGTTCGGCCACGGCCAGCTGAACCACCCGTTTTCAGGGTCGACAGCGTGCGGCGCTTCAGCGTGATCTTCTTCGGCGCACCTTCTTCTTCTCCGTGGCTTCGCTTCAAGAACGCCAGCAGCGACTCTTTGTCCGCCTCATTAATGACGTCATCGGCCGAGCGTTGAGAAAGGCCTGCTTCCTCTATCTGAAGCAACAGGCGATTGATCGGTGTGCCGATCGTTTCTGCCAGTTGTCCTACTGACTCTTCAGCCATACTAATACCTCTATCCTATGCCTCGCCGGCGTCTGCAGTGGCCTCATCATCCTCTGCTTCTTCAAACCACGGTGCCCTGGCAGTCATGATCAATTCGCCAGCCCGTTCTTCGGTCATGTCTTCAACATCCAGCAAATCATCAACTGCCTGTTCAGCCAGATCTTCCATGGTGATGATACCCATACCAGCAAGCTGGAAAGCCAATCTGCGATCCATGCCATCCATGTTGAGCAGGTCTTCGGCGGGTTCTGCGTTGCCGAGTTCTTCCTCACTGGCAAGCTCGAGTGTGGTCAAGGCGTTCTTGGCCCGAGCTCTGAGTTCCTCGACGATATCTTCATCGAACCCTTCGATGGCAACCATCTCTTCAATGGGCACGTAAGCCACTTCCTCGAGCGTGGTAAACCCTTCTTCCACCAAAACGATGGCGACGTCTTCGTCGACATCAAGCTGAGTCATGAAGCTCTCGATAATACTGCCAGCTTCCGCTTCGTGCTTCTCGGCGGCTTCCTCCTCGGTCATGATATTAAGTTCCCAACCGGTCAGCTCACTGGCGAGCTTCACGTTCTGACCGCCACGCCCGATGGCCTGAGCCAGGTTGTCTTCCCCAACAGCGATGTCCATGCTGCGGGTCTCTTCATCGACAACGATTGATACGACTTCGGCGGGCGCCATAGCATTGATGGCCAGCTGCGCAACATTGTCATCCCACGGCACGATGTCAATACGCTCATTACCGAGCTCGTTGGATACCGCCTGGACCCTTGAGCCACGCATACCAACACACGCACCGACCGGATCAATGCGTCCGTCGTTGGTCTTCACCGCGATCTTTGCTCTGGAGCCAGGGTCTCTTGCACAGCCCAGAATCTCAATCACGCCATCGGCGATTTCAGGTACTTCAATCTTGAAAAGCTCAATCAGCATAGCTGTTGACGTTCGCGTCAACGCCAGTTGCGGGCCACGTGCTTCTGGCCGAACTTCTTCCAGCAGCGCCCTCAAGCGGTCAC
>Ga0255759_10003556_pt1 | contig 13658 bp, 10 predicted proteins | sample 101ome_20_FD_179959 | JGI IMG/M metagenome (GOLD analysis project Ga0255759, IMG submission 179959) | Coastal salt marsh microbial communities from the Groves Creek Marsh, Skidaway Island, Georgia - 101404AT metaG (version 2) | ecosystem: Environmental > Aquatic > Marine > Intertidal zone >...
TTATTAAAATCTTGTCAAAAACTGACGATAGCTTGACCATAGTTTCTTGGATGGGCGTCACCACTATTATTTTATCGTTCATTCCAGCTCTGTTGGTTTGGAAAACCCCAGATTTTAATCAACTTGTTTGGTTAGTAGTGATTGGATGCTTGGGATCTGCCACGCAGCTCACCCTTAGCCAAGCGTTCAAGGAGGGGGACCCAACCTTATTGATGCCTTTTGACTATGTTAAGTTAATTTGGGGAATTGTGTTCGGGTTTTGGCTCTTTGGCGAAGTCCCGGATATTTTCACTTGGATTGGCGGAACTATAATTTTTGCCTCAGGAGTGTTCATTGCTATGAGAGAAAAGAAAAGTAACGCGAAGCCCACACAAGCATCGACCTCAGTAGTATAACGGTGTCTCTTAAAAAACTGCACATCCTCGATAGATCCGACGTAATTCTGCCATTGGAGGTTGCGCGTTATGTAAACCTGGGTAGCAATGCGCACTCGGGACGGTAGCTCTCGTTCTGTGTTAAATCACGCCTAAATTAGCCGGGTGATTTGCCAGGACGGTATATTCGTAAAATTTTTTGCCCTGAAAACATCGTCATTTTTTCGCAGAAGCGCGTTGCAATGTGGATAAGAGTTTAGGGATAAAGAGTTCTAGGCTTCATCAAGCCGCTGGAATTACTTACTTATTTTAGGAAATGTGGCAGCCCGTAGGGGAATCGAACCCCTCTTTCCAGGTTGAAAACCTGGCGTCCTAACCGATAGACGAACGGGCCACGCGTAGTGTGGGCGGTTCTTAGGAAATGTGCGGCTGAGGCGCAAGAGGATTCTGTACTACTGCGCACTAATTTTTTATTTCTTAAATTGATCTAGGTCTAACTCAGCTTGCTTGGCCATCTGCCCACGCGGCATCTTCAAGGCGCAATTGTACTTTGCTGCGGCCCTGCCAATGGTTCAACTCGAGCCGCCCTGCGATGTGAATGTTGCGGCCTGATCGCTGTGCCTCTTGTAAAGCAGGACCAAGCGGGCCCTCCATAGCACCAAAAGCAATGCCTTCTATTTTAGCAGGACCGCCGTCGGTGGCGGTGAATTTTAAATGAGTTTCGCCCACCGGTTTTGAAAAGGTGATTTTCACATTTGGAAATGCAAAACGTGGGGCAGGGGCAGAGGCACCGAATGGTCCCGCTTGGTCCAACAGTTCTATTAATTCCGGTGTGGCTCCCGAGGTTAGGATGACAGAATCGACCCGTAAATCTTGATGCATGGTGAGACCTGAACCTTGGCGAGCTAGAAGATCTGACAAACGTGCCATCGCGGGTTCAAGCTGCGTGCGATCAAGACTTAAACCTGCAGCCATTTTGTGCCCGCCGCCTTTTTCAATCAGGCCCTCTGCCACTAACTTTTGTATGGCTGCGCCCAGGTCAATACCCGCAACTGAGCGACCAGATCCCTTGCCCGCATTCCCGTCAAAGCCGATGACAATGGCTGGACGGTTCGATGCTTCTTTTAGACGACTTGCAACAATGCCTACCACACCAGCGTGCCATCCATCGTTTGCAGCCCAGACAAGCGGTGCATCTAAACCGCGTGCTTCCGCTTGCGCAAAAGCTGCATTACGTACTGCAGCCTCGATTTCGCGGCGGTCTGTGTTGAGGCTTTCGAGCTTGGTTGCTATCGCTTGGGCCTTATGCGGCTCAGTCTCGCACAAAAGTTTTGTACCAAGATCGGCTTCTCCAATCCGTCCTCCCGCATTGATGCGTGGGCCGAGAACGAATCCTAAATGGTAGGCGCTTGGAGTACGATCAAGGCGAGCTACATCGCATAGCGCCACAATCCCGGGACGCACACGTCTTGCCATAACAGCTAATCCTTGACGAACAAATGCACGATTTACACCAATTAATGGCGCAACGTCAGCCACTGTAGCCAGGGCAACTAGATCTAGCATTGCCATTAGGTCAGGGCCGATTTTGTCATGAACTTTTCTTAGCTCACGGTTCATTTCCACTAATACTAAAAATACAACAGCAGCCGCACAAAGATGACCCCATTCTCCAGTTTCGTCTTGGCGGTTTGGGTTTACAACGGCAACACATTCGGGCACCTCAGCGCCACCCAAATGGTGATCGAGGACTACCACATCGCAGTCCGCTGCTGCGATTGGCTCATGTGATAAGGTCCCACAATCAACACAGATAATAAGATCATGTGCAGCGCCCAGCTCCTGCATTGCAGGAATGTTTGGGCCATAGCCTTCGTCAATTCTATCAGGCACATATATGGTCGCGTCGTGTCCCAGTTGACGCAGCCAGTCTATCAAAAGTGCGGCAGAGCTACCGCCATCAACATCGTAATCTGCAAAAATTGCGATCTTTTGGCGTGTTGTGGCGGCGGTCAAGATACGTGCTGCGGCCTTATTTATATCACGCAAATTGCGTGGGTCAGGCAGCAGGTCGCGAAGTGTAGGGTTCAAAAAACTTGTGGCCTTCTCAGGCAAAACTCCGCGCTGTGCCAAAAGCATGGCCACAGGTTGGGGAAGTTGTGCTTCGCGCGCGATTACGGTCGCGTGACGCTCCAATTCGGCTGCAGGAGCAATCCATCTTTTGCCCGTAAGCGACACCTCTACTTCAAGGCAGATATTAGAGGTCAGATGATCTGTCATAACAGACTTCGTGGGATGAGCTGCGTGTGTTTTGCAGTGTGGGTCATTTAGCGACCCGTAGGATGACGATAGCTCATACGGCGGATTGAGCCCGTTTTGGAACGCATTAAGACCGTTTCTGTTGTCAGCCAACCTGGTTCTCGTTTAATGCCGGAAAGGATTGATCCTGAGGTCACACCTGTGGCAGCGAAGATTACATCCTCTGTTACCATTTCATCGCGTGTATAGACACGTTCAAAATTAGTAATACCGGCTTTGGAAGCACGAGCACGTTCGTCTTCATTTCGGAACAGCAGTCGTCCCCACATTTGTCCGCCCATGCATTTCAAGGCTGCCGCAGCAAGAACCCCTTCGGGCGCGCCGCCTTGGCCCATATACATATCGATCCCTGTCAGATTGGCCTCTGCCGTATGGATCACCCCCGCGACATCACCATCCGTAATCAAACGGATTGAGGCGCCTGTGCCGCGAATTTCTGCAATCATCGCCTCATGGCGGGGGCGTTCGAGAACACAAACTGTAATGTCATTTGGGCTGCATCCGCGTGCTTTGGCCAAGGCCATGACACGTTCTGCAGGGGTCATATCCAGATTAAGGACGCCCTCAGGATAGCCCGGCCCAATGGCAAGCTTATCCATGTACGTGTCGGGGGCGTGCAACATGGAGCCACGCGGCCCCATCGCAATCACTGTCAGGGCGTTAGGCATATCCTTTGCGGTCAGGGTTGTCCCTTCTAGGGGATCAAGCGCGATATCAACCGCGGGGCCAGTTCCCGTGCCGACCTCTTCGCCGATATAGAGCATGGGGGCCTCGTCCCGTTCGCCCTCGCCGATGACAACCACACCTTGAATATCAAGCAGGTTCAACTGCTCGCGCATGGCGTTCACCGCCGCTTGGTCGGCGGCCTTTTCATCGCCGCGGCCAATAAGATCTGCCGAGGCAATCGCCGCCGCTTCAGAAACACGGGCCAAGCCCAAAGAGAGCATACGATCATTGAAATCGGATTCTTGCGACATGGGCGGTATGGCCTTTCTTTCAGACGTCTTCGATGCGCAGGGCGACAGGGGGGCTCATCAGCACACCCGTCTGCGGCAGGGCGGCAAGTGCCTCTTGCAACGCGGGCTGTGCGGCTTTGTGGGTCACAATCAAAACAGGCGCGGCCTCGTCTGGGTGATCATATTGGCGCATCCGATCAATAGAAATGCCATTATCGCCCAAAACCGTGGCAATTTTTGCCAAAGCGCCTGGTTTGTCGGTCAAGGTCATGCGGATATAGTAGCAGGCCGCCGAAGCCGCTGATGCAGGTGGGGCTGCCTTGAGGGTTTTTGCAGGTTGGCCAAAGGTCGCAACCCGTATGCTGCGCGCAATGTCGCAAATATCAGACAGCACCGCGCTGGCGGTTGGGCCTTCGCCTGCACCCGCGCCGCGCAGTACGATTTGACCAACATGGTCGCCTTCGACCACCACCATATTCGTTCCGCCCTCAAGCTGCCCCAAGGGGGAGGAGGCGGGAACAAGGCAAGGGCTCATGCGCTGCTCTAGGCCACGGCCCGTCATCCGCGCTACGCCCAAAAGTTTGATCTTGAACCCCAGATCAGCCGCGCGATTGATATCTTCGATGGTGACGGCGCCAATGCCCTCGAGGCTTATACCGCTAAAGTCGACTTTTGTTCCAAAAGCGACAGAGGACAAAAGCGCCAATTTATGTCCCGCATCAATGCCTCCGACATCAAGCTGTGGGTCAGCCTCTAAATAGCCAAGGCCATCAGCCTCGGCAAAAGCTTCCTCATAGGTGAGGCCTGCATTGCCCATCCGCGTGAGGATGTAATTGCAGGTTCCGTTCATCACACCCATTATCCGGGTGATTTGGTTTCCGGCCAACCCTTCGGTCAAAGATTTGATGATTGGGATGCCGCCCGCTACTGCAGCCTCAAAACGTAGGACAAGGTTATTATCCTCTGCCGCTTCAGCCAGTTCCTGTCCATGCAACGCCAAAAGCGCCTTATTAGCTGTGACAACATCCTTGCCTGCGGCAATTGCTGCTTCGGTCGACGTCTTTGCGGGGCCATCCGAGCCGCCCATCAATTCAACAAATACATCCACATCATCGCGCTTGGCCATCGCAACTGGATCGTCTTCCCATGCGTATTTCGCCAAATTCACGCCGCGATCTTTGTCACGGCTGCGTGCGCTTACGGCAGAAATCGTAACCTTGCGCCCTGTGCGGGCCTCGATCAGTGCGCCATTGTTCTGAATCATCTTGATGACACCTGTGCCAACCGTGCCAAGACCTGCGATTCCAAGACGCAAAGGGCGTTCCATGATGCCGGACCTCCAATAGCTGTGCGTATCGCGCACATCATCAAATTAAACCCTGTTAGCTCCTTCCAAGGGAAGGTGCAACGCAGGCAGAACAACTATTCCTCAAGCATTAATTGATGGGCTCATTTGCCAAAGCCGCTGCGCGGCGGCGTAGGTCTTCCGCGCGGTCAGCCAATTCCCCAACGGTTGCTTCAGGGGTACTGAGTGTTTCGGCGCTGGCAGGACTACGCATCTCCTCAATCTCAAGCGCGCTAAGCGGCAAAAGTGTGGGATAGCTTGCATTACGCACCTCTTGGCGAGCGCTGTCCTGCGTGTTGCAGGCAGACAAAATGAAGGGCAACACAAAAAAAAGGGGCGTGACATATTGCATAGCTCTGCGATAGCGCGCCAATCGGCTTGGGTCTAGCTTTGTTTGCATGTTCGCGTCCCGCTAATTTGGCACATTGGCGTTTTTCGTGTTTAGAGTGACGCACGGAATAAGGAAGCGCCTCTCAACTGTTCTTAGGCTTGGTGCTGTTAAAAAAAGGATTTTGCGCCATGGAAGATACAGCCTCGCGACCAACTGCGATCCGCCAGAACCCCTATCGTGGGGCAGGTCTGCCTGATTTGCGTAGCTTTCCCAGTGAGGACGCAAGCTCTGTTCAAGCTCTCTTGGAACATTGTCCCGCTTACGCGCCCACGCCTCTTTTGGTGCGTGATGATTTGGCAAAAACTGCCGGCACAGCCGCGTTTTTCGTCAAAGATGAGCGCGAGCGTATGGGGCTTGGAAGCTTCAAAGCCTTGGGCGCGGCCTATGTCATCGCCCGCGCTGCGCGCGCAGCCATAGAAAATGGGGCCACTGACTACAGCACGGCCCTGACAGGCCGCGCGTTTATCGCCGCAAGTGCGGGCAATCATGGTCTGTCTGTTGCGGCAGGCGCGCGTGTTTTTGGCGCGCGTGCCATAATCTTTCTGTCGGACACTGTCCCTGAGGCTTTTGCCAATCGTCTGCGCGCGCAAGGGGCGGAACCGCGCCGTGCAGGGGCAACCTATGAGGAAAGCATGAAGGCCGCAGCGGCCGCAGCAGCAGTGGGGGAAGGCACGCTTTTGCCCGATAGCACATGGGCGGGTGAGATGACCCAAGGCTATCTCGTGATGGAGGGGTATTTGCAAATCGGGGCGGAAATGGCCGAAGCACTGGACAGCCCCCCAACCCATATTTTCTTGCAAGCAGGTGTGGGTGGCATGGCAGGGGCCTTGGCCGCCCACGCGCGCGCCACATGGGGTCAGGCCCCGCAGATTATCGTGGTTGAGCCTGACGCAGCCCCCGCCCTGCAAGATGCGATTACCGCGGGTCATGTGGTCGACAGTCACGGCCCTGTCTCAATCATGGGACGGCTTGACTGCAAAACCGCCTCGCTTGTGGCGCTTGCGGGACTGGCGCGCGATGCGGATCAGTTTTTGACGATCTCAGATGGTCAAGCAGCCTCGGGCGTAGCGCGCCTGACCGAAGCAGGGCTTGCCTCCACGCCATCGGGTGCCGCGGGCGTGATTGCTGCGGCCTATCTTGGCTATGACTTCCCTCCCGATGCGCGGGTTCTTTGTGTGTTGAGCGAAGGGCCAGAGGATGTCTGACCTGTTCCCGCCCTCTGAATATCACCGCCGTCATAGCGCGATTCAGGCCCGCCTACAGGCCGCAGGCCTAGATGCCATTTTGCTGACCCAAGCCGCGGATATTTTCTATGTTACGGGTTTTCTCACCCGTTTTTGGGAAAGCCCCGCCCGGCCTTGGTTTGTGGTAATCCCCGCCACAGGCACCCCAATCGCCGTGATCCCTGAGATTGGGGCCTATCTTATGGGGAAATCGGTGATCACCGATATCCGCACATGGCCCGCGCCGCGCCCCGAAGATGATGGGGTCAGCTTGTTGGCTGAGGCCTTATGTGACGTCACATCCAAAGACGGAAAGATCGGTGTGGCCATGGGGCTAGAGACGCAGCTGCGGATGCCTTTGGGGGATTTCTTTGCGCTGCAAACACGTCTCGCCCCCCGCAGTTTTGTGGATGCGACAGATATCATGCACCGCACCCGCGAGATAAAATCAGCGCTTGAGATTGAAAAACTGCGCGCCGCCTGCGCCATGGGCAATCGTGCCTTTGCCCGCGTTGATGAAATTGCCCGTGTTGGCACGCCCTTAGACGCGGTGTTTCGGGCCTTTCAAATCCTGCTGCTCGAGGAGGGGGCCGACTGGGTGTCCTATGTCGCAGGGGGCGCGGGCGAGGGGGGCTATGGTGATGTGATTTCACCTGCCGCGCCGACACCCCTGCACAGTGGCGATATTTTGATGCTTGATACAGGCGCCGTTAAAGACGGCTATTTTTGTGACTTTGATCGCAATTTTGCCATCGGCACCCCAAGCCCTGAGGCGGCCCGCGGGCATCAGATTTTACAAGATGCGATCCATGCGGTGATGGAGGGGATCGCGCCGAATATACGCGCCTCAGACCTGCACACGATGCTATGCCGCGAAATTACGGCGCGCGGCGGCACGCCTTGTGGTGGTCGCTTAGGGCACGGGTTGGGCGTGACGCTGACCGAATGGCCATCCCTTACACCGCACGATCAGACAATGCTGCCCGCAGGTATGGTTCTCACGCTTGAGCCATCTGTTGATCTAGGGCAGGGGCGGATACTGGTCGCCGAAGAAAATATTGTCCTGACAGAAAACGGGGCGGAGTTTTTAACAAACCCCGCCCCGCGTGACATTACAATTTTATAGGCGCTGTCAGATGCTTGGATAGATGGGGAAGCGCTGGCAGAGTGCCTTTACCTCTGCGGCAACTTTCGCCTCTACGGCGCCATTGCCGTCTTCACCATTCGCGGCCAAGCCATCGACCACTTCAACGATCCAATCCGCAACTTGGCGGAATTCAGTCTCGGTAAAGCCACGGGTTGTGGCCGCAGGTGTTCCCAAACGCACGCCCGAGGTGATCATCGGCTTTTCGGTGTCAAACGGGATGCCGTTTTTGTTACAGGTGATGTTGGCACGGCCAAGCGCCTTTTCAGTGGCGTTGCCTTTTACGCCTTTGGGGCGCAGGTCAACCAACATCAAATGCGTATCTGTGCCGCCTGTGACGATATCCAAGCCCCCCTTCATCAGCTGATCCGCCAGCGCCTTAGCATTGGCAATCACTTGGGTCTGGTAGGCCTTGAATTCAGGGCGCAGCGCCTCACCAAAGGCCACGGCCTTGGCGGCGATCACATGCATCAACGGCCCGCCTTGAATGCCGGGGAAGATGGCAGAATTGACCTTCTTGGCGATATCTTCGTCATTGGTCAGGATCATCCCGCCGCGTGGCCCGCGCAGGGTTTTATGCGTGGTGGTGGTTGCAACATGCGCATGCGGGAAAGGCGAGGGGTAATGACCCGATGCCACAAGCCCCGCGAAATGCGCCATGTCGACCAAAAGATAGGCCCCGACACTGTCAGCAATCTCGCGCATTTTTGCAAAATCAATGACACGCGGAATGGCCGAGCCGCCCGCGATCAGCATTTTGGGCTTATGTTCAGCCGCAAGTTCGGCAATCGCGTCATAGTCGATTTCCATGTCCTGCTTGCGCACGCCGTATTGAATGGCATTAAACCACTTGCCCGATTGGTTGGGCTTTGCGCCATGGGTCAGGTGGCCGCCTGCATCAAGGCTCATGCCCAAGATGGTATCGCCGGGCGTCAAAAGAGCTGTGAAAACCCCTTGGTTCGCCTGGCTGCCTGAATTGGGCTGCACATTGGCATGCGCACAGTCAAACAATTTGCAGGCCCGCTCAATCGCAAGGTTTTCTGCGATATCGACATAATCGCAGCCGCCATAATACCGCCGACCTGGATAACCTTCGGCATATTTATTGGTCATCACCGAGCCTTGCGCAGCCATCACAGCAGCCGAGACGATGTTCTCGGAGGCGATCAATTCGATCTCTTCGCTTTGACGACCGAATTCTTTGGTAATCGCGCCAAAGATTTCAGGGTCACGGGTGCTGAGGGCTTCGGTGAAAAATCCATCGTCACGGTGGGGCGCAGTCATAGTGAGGGCTCCTTACATCGGGGGCGCGTTTTGTTGGGTCACGCGCGGGCGCTGTCCATCGCATGGGGTTTAGGGCAGAACAGCCCCTTGGAAAAGGGCGAAAGCGGCAATTCGACAGAGAGTCGCGCCCTGCCGCCCTGCAAGGCGGGCAAATTTGCACTGTTTTGCGGGGTCTTGTGTTTCGGCATGGCAGGGAACAGGATGGCGTCACCCCTGTCTCGCAAAGGTCGCGCAGATGAGCAAAGATTTGAAAATAGCCTTTTTGGCCTCGCGGGCGCGGATGGCGCAGGCAGCCCTTGCGGAATTGAGCGCGGCTTATGGCCAATCAACGCCTCAGGAGGCCGATATCATCGTGGCGCTTGGCGGGGATGGCTTTATGCTGTCGACCTTGCACGAAACCCAACCTCTCAATCGTCCTGTCTATGGAATGAACCGTGGCACGGTCGGCTTTTTGATGAATGAATATTCTGCCGATGGTTTGATGGCCCGCCTCACTGCGGCGGAGGAGGCGCAGATCAACCCGTTGCGGATGAAGGCGCGGCGCGCGACAGGCGAAACAATCGAGGCTTTGGCGATCAATGAGGTCAGTTTGCTGCGCGCAGGCCCCCAAGCCGCCAAGCTGCGCATCCATGTTGATGGAAAGCTGCGCATGCAAGAACTGGTCTGCGATGGCGCGTTGTTATGCACGCCTGCAGGCTCGACCGCCTACAACTATTCCGCGCATGGCCCGATTTTGCCCATTGGTGCAGATGTTTTGGCGATGACCGCCGTGGCGGCCTTTCGTCCGCGCAGGTGGCGGGGGGCGCTGCTCAATAAATCATCCAACGTGATTTTCGAAGTGGTCGATCCTGACCACCGCCCTGTGATGGCAGATGCCGATAGCGCTTCGGTAAACAATGTCACCCATGTAGAGATATCCAGCGCGCAAGACGTGACCCATCGTATCCTGTTCGATCCAGGCCATGGTTTGGAAGAGCGGCTTTTGCGCGAGCAATTCGTGTAATCCAAACGGGATTTGCCCTTTCCTAGGCGATAGTTTAACGTTAAACTAATTGTGGAGGGCGGCCGTTTGCGGCTGTTTGGCGACCATAGCCGATTGGGAATAGATCATGACTGAAGACAGCAACGACAGTTTGCGCCAGCGCGCGCTTGCCTATCATGCAGGCCCAAAGCCAGGAAAATTAGAGGTGCGCGCGACCAAGCCTTTGGCGAATGGGCGCGACCTGTCCTTGGCCTATAGCCCCGGCGTTGCTGAAGCCTGCCTTGAAATCAAAGCAGACCCCGCCCATGCCGAAAGCTATACAGGACGCGGTAACCTTGTCGCCGTGGTGACCAATGGCACGGCTGTGCTAGGCCTTGGTAATATTGGCGCACTCGCCTCTAAGCCTGTGATGGAGGGGAAGGCCGTTCTTTTCAAGAAATTCGCCGGCATCGACTGTTTTGACATTGAATTGAACGAAAGCGACCCCGAGAAACTGGCGGATATTGTTTGCGCGCTTGAGCCAACCTTTGGCGCAATCAATCTTGAGGATATCAAAGCGCCAGATTGTTTTATCGTAGAAAAACTGTGCCGTGAGCGAATGAATATTCCCGTTTTCCACGACGACCAACATGGAACGGCGATTGTCGTGGGCGCGGCCGCAACCAATGCGCTGCGTCTCGCGGGGAAATCCTTTGCCGATATCAAGGTCGTGTCTACGGGCGGCGGTGCGGCGGGGATTGCCTGCCTCAATATGCTGCTGAAACTGGGCCTCAAGCGTGAGAATGTTTGGCTCTGCGATTTGGATGGTTTGGTGTATCGGGGCCGCGAGGAGGGAATGACCCCGCAAAAGGCCGAATATGCCCAAGGGGATAGTCCTGCTTCCTTGAGTGATGTGATCGAGGGGGCGGATTTGTTCCTTGGCCTGTCTGGCCCGGGTGTTTTAACGCGCGAGATGGTTGCGCGCATGGCGGATCGTCCTGTGGTCTTTGCCTTGGCGAACCCGAACCCAGAAATCACCCCCGATGATGTGCGCGCGGTAAAGCCTGACGCGATCATTGCCACGGGGCGGTCAGATTTTCCCAATCAGGTGAACAACGTCTTATGCTTTCCGTTCATCTTCCGCGGCGCCTTGGATGTCGGCGCAAGCGAAATCAATGACGCGATGCAAATTGCCTGTATTGAAGGCATCGCCGCCTTGGCGCGCGCTACCACCAGTGCCGAAGCGGCGGCGGCCTATAAGGGCGAGCAGCTGACCTTTGGCCCTGACTATCTGATCCCCAAGCCGTTTGACCCGCGGCTGATGGGTGTGGTGGCCAGTGCCGTGGCCGAGGCGGCTATGAGTTCGGGTGTGGCGAAGCGGCCCATTGATGACATCGCCGCCTATCGCGCCAAACTTAATCAGGCGGTGTTCCGCTCTGCGCTTATCATGCGCCCTGTCTTTGCTGCAGCGGCCACCACGACCCGCCGTATCGCTTTCGCAGAAGGCGAGGATGAGCGCGTTTTGCGTGCGGCCCAAGCCATGCTTGAGGAAACCACAGACACCCCCATTCTTATCGGTCGTCCCGATGTGATTGAAATGCGGGCCGAGCGGGCAGGCCTGACCATCCGCCCGCGGGTGGATTTCGAAATCGTAAACCCCGAAAATGACCCGCGCTATCGGGATTATTGGGGCAGCTATCACAGCGTTATGGAACGTCACGGGGTGACCCCCGATTTGGCCCGTGCGATTATGCGCACCAACACCACCGCCATCGGGGCGGTCATGGTGTATCGCGAAGAGGCAGACAGCTTAATCTGCGGCACCTTTGGCCAGTATTTGTGGCACTTGAAATATATCAGCCAGCTTTTGGCTCGTGACGGGTTACATCCCGTTGGGGCGCTGTCCTTGATGATTTTGGAAGATGGGCCGCTCTTTATTGCCGATACGCATATCCATGCGCAGCCTACACCAGACCAAATCGCTGAGACTGTGATTGCCACAGCCCGTCATGTGCGCCGTTTTGGCATCGCGCCAAAAATTGCGCTGTGTTCTGGCAGTCAATTCGGCAATCTCGACAGTGATAGTGGGCGGCGGATGCGCGCGGCGCTCGATATTCTGGACGCAATGGCGCTTGATTTCGCCTATGAGGGCGAGATGCATATCGACAGCGCGCTTGATCCCGAACTGCGCGCCCGAATTTTCCCCAATTCGCGCCTTGAGGGGCAGGCCAACGCGCTTGTCTTTGCCAATGCTGATGCCGCTGGGGCGGCACGGAACATCCTAAAGATGAAGGCGGGCGGGCTGGAAGTCGGGCCGATTCTTATGGGGATGGGCAATCGCGCGCATATCGTCACCCCCTCAATCACCGCGCGGGGGCTGTTGAATATCTCCGCCCTCGCAGGCACGCCTGTCGCCACCTATGGCTGACAGGCGCACTGCCGCGCCTTAGCCAAAGGTGATGCGCAACAGTGTGAGAAACATCAATGCGGTTGCCCCAAGCGCCGAGATGATCAGTGCGGGAAAACCCCAAATCAGAACGGCCGAGGCAACAGCCGAAACAACCATGATAATAAGGGCAAAACTGTTGTCTACTTCGCCCTCGACCACCTCGCGCGCGATGCGCCCGATGACGGGCAGGCGATAGGTGACATGGCGTGTGATTAGTGGCTTGTGTCTTCGTTTAAGGACATGGTCATGGGGGAGGCTCCTGTTCGATATTCCTCCATCTGACGTCCCCCCCGTTAAAACAAAGTGGCGCATGGTCGCAGTTTTCGCGCCTGCATCAAAGTCACCTTCTTGCGCAAGCTATGGTTGAAGGGATAGAAAATTGCGCAAGCAAAGGGAGGCCCGCATGAGCTATCAAAAGATTTATGAGTATGCCCGTTCCAACCCAGAAGGGTTTTGGATGGAGGCTGCTTCTGCCATTGATTGGGATGTTGAACCATCCCACGCGCTGTCTGATGAAAACGCGCCTCTTTATGAATGGTTTGCAGATGGTCAACTGAATGGTTGTTGGAACGCGGTCGATCGCCACGTTGCCGCAGGCCATGGGGATCGCACCGCTATCATCTATGACAGCCCCATCACCAGCACGGTTCAGAAAATTTCCTATGCAGAATTGCAAGAACGTGTCGCGCTTCTGGCGGGTGGCCTTCAGGCCAAAGGTGTGACCAAAGGGGATCGGGTCATTATCTATATGCCGATGGTGCCACAGGCCGTTGAGGCGATGCTTGCCTGCGCGCGCATTGGCGCGGTGCATTCAGTGGTCTTTGGCGGCTTTGCTGCGGCTGAATTGGCGGTGCGCATTGATGATGCGCAGCCCAAATGTATCATCGCCGCCTCCTGTGGCCTCGAGCCGGGCCGCGTGGTGCATTATAAACCACTTTTGGATGCGGCCATCGAGGCCGCCGCCCATAAGCCAGATTTCTGCGTGATCTTTCAGCGCGAGCAAGAAGTGGCAAGCTTGACCGATGGGCGCGATGTCGATTGGTATGGCTTCCAACACGGGGTTGCGCCTGCGCCTTGTGTGCCCGTAGAGGGCAACCACCCCGCCTATATTCTCTACACCTCTGGCACAACGGGCCAGCCAAAGGGCGTTGTGCGCCATACAGGCGGTCATCTGGTCGCGTTGAATTGGTCCATGCGCAATCTCTACGATAT
>Ga0255759_10003558_pt1 | contig 13656 bp, 22 predicted proteins | sample 101ome_20_FD_179959 | JGI IMG/M metagenome (GOLD analysis project Ga0255759, IMG submission 179959) | Coastal salt marsh microbial communities from the Groves Creek Marsh, Skidaway Island, Georgia - 101404AT metaG (version 2) | ecosystem: Environmental > Aquatic > Marine > Intertidal zone >...
GCTTTATTTACAGCGTTAACTTCACCGGTACTTAATTGTAAATATGACTCTTGCTGCAAGTCTTGATACATGTTGTACAACTCTGTGCTTATATCAACAGGCAGCGTGCGATTGATATGTTCTGGCATATCCAGTACATCTTCTAATTTGTAACGTACAGTAACGTCTGATGTTGCTTCAAACATTTTTTCATGCGCGTCTGCTTTATCAACCCATCGTACAAACTGTCCTTCTTGTATAGGATGCTGTAACTGGTGACGCGTTTGGTAATAGTTTTTACCCATACGTTGACCGTCGTCAATGATACGCATTTGAGCCCACATTTCCATGACGTTGTTAGGTGTAGGGAAACCAGACATTGCCACGCGACGGTTAAACAAATACAGCAGTTTTAGCATAGCTTTAGTACGGGCAGAAGACGGCGTTTTAAAAGCAGTAGATTCGTCAACAACAAGCCATCGCTGCTCGGCGTTGCTAAGCCAGTTGTTTACAACGTCAATATTAGCGTTACACCACTTTGTAGCATCATGATTAATGATAACAACGTCAGCGTTAGAGTTAAACGCTACGAGACGCTTTGCTGCCGGTGCTGAGGCTATAGCAAATTTTATATGAGGCGCGAACGTAATCAAGTCAGCAGCCCACGAAGCTACCATAATGGACTTGGGACAAAACACCAGCATTTTCTTGCTGGCTACCTCGTTTTTAAAAGCATCAATGACAGAACGTGTTTTGCCAGTGCCGGGATCGGACGCTATAAACGTAGACGGGCTTCGGGAAATAAATTGTGAGGTGCTATGTTGGTGAGAGTAAGGAGGAGGAATGTGAATAGTCAATGTATTTGTTCTCCGAAGGGTACGTCAATAGGGCCGAACTGAATTTCGTTTTCTCCGACAATTATATAGCGTACATAACTGTCATCAATACTGCGCTCAGCTTCCCGTACACAGGCTGCGATAGATTCATGCGGGCCCATAAGCCACTTGCGCTTTCTAAAAGGTATCCAAACACTGGTAACAGGATGTTGTGCTACTTGCTCCCAATGCAAGCCGGGGAAATTACCTTGCTGGGGATCGCCCGCAATAATCATTATGTCTATTGGAGTTTTTTTATAAGACGTTGCCATAATGGTTTGTGTAAATTTGATTCAAGAACAGTCCAGCCATACTCAATAGATCTGTCAACTAACTGTTGTTGTAATTGCTGCAGAGCTACAGCTGCTTGTTCATCGTCAAAATCAGGGCGTAGAGCTTTGATGTCCTCTGGCACCCATTTAATGGTTACTTCGGCAGTAGCTTTATCCATTCGTTTAGTATCTCCTTGATTTCTTTATTCTCATTGTAAGATGTTTGAATAGGTTTAGGGGTTATCACGGGTTTAATGGTCGCGTCTTTTGTTTCTTTGGAGGTAGTAGTTTGTTCTGTGGTCATGTTCAGCGTCCCTTTGGTTGTACTCAGCCATCCACTCATCGTACGACATGTGAATGGGTGAGGATTCTCTGAAGCGCATATAGTCAGAGTAAGTGTTGTGTGAATATTGCTTACGGCGTAAATAGCGGGCTACTTGATTATGTATAGCAACAGTAGACGCTAAAATAGATGAGATAGCGTACAGGGTAAGAGCAATGTTACGCAGATTCATTTTCTCCAGTCTCTATGTAGAACTTAATGTCGTCATACAGTTCTGAATCAGGATCGATCACACGGCGAATAATTTCCAGACAGTATTCTTTTGAGTATCTGATTCCCGTCGCAGTGGTGACGTATTTTTCATTTTGGGTCATTTTTGCTTTCTTCATCTGTTATTGTTTCAGCGTAAATTTTGTCGAATTCCTCAGGAGGCAACATCTCAAAGAATTCATTAAGAATTGCAGCAGCAAAGTCTTCAATGCGGTCTTTTGGGACATCAGTCATAATGCGACTAATGAGCTTAAACTTACGCAGGTCTGATTCATCGGGCACTTTCACTTAAGGTTCTCCATGCATTAGAGCGAAGTAGTTTACGTACTTGCGTCTCACGGTTAAAACGAATAACTGCAGAGTTTGCAGAGTTTGTATCAGCAGTAGCCCAGTAAGACAGAGCAAGATATAAAGATAAAGCATTAACGCCATAAGTTAACGAAAAACGGGTAAAGTGCGACAAAATATCTGCGCAGTTGCTATCTGTAGCAATGCCAAGATTGTTCATAATTAAATTTTGCGCAGTGTCTGATGTAATCGGTAATTGTTCAATGGGTTTGACGCTTTCACACTCTTGAACGTAAGACGTATAAGCCTCATGGATACGGCTAATAATGTTGTGTAAGTTAATACCGGCAGTATGTTTACCGAACTGTTGAACAGTAGTGTTACCCCATACAAGAGAAAAGCTATGGGTTCCGTAAGTACGGGCGCCAGCTACAATACCCATCTTAAACGTACCGTTGTATGAATTAAGCAAACGTACCTCGAAACGCACGGGCATATCGGGTAGTAAAGAACGGGACGTCTGCGGATAGTTGTACGTACGAATCATACGTGCACCTTCGTCACCAAGATAGTTTTCAATGGTAGGTTTACCCATAGCGGCAAACGAATCACTAAACCGATTGTTGTTTAACGCGTGCTCGACGGCATTGTCATAAGCTTGCGCTACAGTTTGGTTAGTAATTAAACGATAACGATTGCCGTGCACCGCCAGTATGTTTTCATAGCCGTCATCAGAGACTTGACCAATAACTGCTTGAAGATCACCGTTAGTTCTACGAATGTCAGTAGCTTCTTGGTTAACGACACTAATTAACGGCGCAATGCGCACAGGAAAAAAGGGATCAGCCCCTGTTTCTAGGACGAATTCTTCAACAATTTCAACAACTTGCGGTTCAGGTTGTTGAACTGGAGGGGGCGTGTAGTCCGCGCGTTGAGCGCGTAAATCAACGATAGACATAAAAACTCCTTAAATTAAGATGAGTGCCTGCTATGCTTGCGGAAGAGGAGTGGAGGTACACCTAACAGGTGATTCCGCAAACACTTATGGCTGGCAGGCGCAGCCAACCTTAAACACCTGTTAGGTATTTATTTGCCGACTTTGTACTCACAAAATTCCTTCATTCCACACCAACGACATGCAGAATCTGAAGGAGTTGCAGGCCACGTCTCACGGTCTGTCAAAGACAGGCCGCGTTCTGTAACTAGCGGCAAAAAATATACAAGCTCTTCTCTTGTAAAAGTTTTATCAAGAGTTTGAGTGCCTTGATCTAAATAATACATAGAAGCGCTAATAAACTCAGCTTCAGGTATAGCCATACCTAAAGCAACAGCGTAGTACTTTAACTGCTCAGAATGAGAAAACTCATTGCCGTGAGCACGACCAGTCTTCCAGTCAATAATACGAAAAGACGTTTCGTTTTCTTGTACTATAACATCGGCTTTGAAACGACACCAGCAATCGTCAGCAAACCAGCCTGTCATCTCCCAGTTTTTATTAAAAGCTAGTTCTTTTTCAGGCCAGCACGTGCCTTTAGCAGTTAAATCACGAAGCTCATTTAACTTGTCTTCCCAATGCTTAAACTCTTCTGGTACTTCCAACACAGTACCTTTCAGGTACTGCTCGCACATATCGTGTACTTCAGAGCCACGCGTAAGTGCGGGTGACGGCGGAGCTTTGTGTTTTTCTACTCTTTGTAAATAAACAGAGTAGGGACATGTAGCCATCTGTTTAAGTCCTGAGTAAGACCAAGACGGGATATTGGCACGTGCCACGTTAGGATCTTCTGCGCGTATAAAGCCCATTAATTTATCTCATTAAGTTAATAGGCTTTAAATTATAACACGCTAAGCAAAGTCTCTATAGTCAATATGCTCTAAACCGTGTTTCTTTTGTATTTTTTTCCAATGCTCTAAAGCGTGGGTGAGATTGTGCTGATACTGCTGCGGGGTGGCTTCACCATCCCACCACAGATTTTCTTCAGCTAACGATGACAGTGCATCACGTACTTCTGCAGGAAAATCGTTATACATTTTCCAGTCATCATCAATCTTTTGAATAACTGATTTAGTCATAAGCTTTCCTTGATGTTGAATTTAGGGGGCTCAGCCAGTCGTCGGATCTAGGCAAATTTCAAAGAAATCCCTAATTCCAAATGCCGCCACAGCATGTAGTATTACCGATAGGCCCATTTGAGCCCCCTAAAAATGGCGTCCGCTACAGGTTCTTACGCTGTATTTCCACCGGAGAAAGTGACGTCCTAGTATTAGACGAAGCGGACATATAAGCAATTTCTTCTTCTAGCTCTTCTTCGATGTAACCTTCATCTGTAAACCATTTGGCGATTGCGCTAGCGTTTTGTCGTATAAAGTCAGGTGACACTATGTTAGGTTTGTCACCATAACGACGTGTGTATTCAGTGATTTTACTGGCTAGATCAAAGTGAGTATCGTAGTCATTAGCAAGAGGATCACGAGCAATAACTAGTTTATTCCAGTTAATTTTGTGGATACCCTTAGCCATCTTGACTAAGAAATCTAAATCTTGCCATTCTGTGTGAGAGTGCTGCTGGTAGTAACCGACAGATAAGTTAGTACACTCAGGGACTAATTTGGTGTAATTTTTAGTGTCAGTAAACGTACCACCGTTGTTAGGTTGCCACGGTGCTTTCTGAGACGCTGAACCGCAATGTTTGTTTAACTGTTCTGCTAACGACATTGCATACTCATCTGATGCGCATCGGGTGCCACCTTGATGAGTAATAATATGATGATCGTTAGCACGGTCAAACGCTACAGCTTGTTGAATATTGTCAAACTGCCAGTTAGCTGCAATGTGCTGAGAACCAATACCGCCGCGTTCTTCACCACGGTGAAATACGTACAAACCAGGGATTTGCTTACGCATTAACATAAACATCAAAAAGATGCCAGTTGCATCGTCAGCACCAAGACATTCTTTTTGAATGCTTGTTACTTCATGGTCGTTATGAATTTTAAGACGTTGCGTAAGACCGGGAACCATACGGTTGTGCACAGTGTCAGTATGACAAGAAAACATAACTGTAGGTTCTAAGTTGTCACCGACAATAACAATGTGATTGCCTGCACTGTCAACACGGTATTTGTGTCCGTTGCTTTTAAATTCTTTTAACAGCACCCGGCTAATAAAAGCAAGCTCACCCTTAGACTCATGTGGTCTACGGTATTTAAGGATTTCAAAGTATCCTTGTTTCTCTAACCAAACTGCGTTTTTCATGCGGCCTCCTGCTGCGGCGATTCTAAAGCATCTGCAAACGGAAAATAATTAATAAACATAAGTAAAGCATACATAAGAAATACAGGCCGAACGTATTCTCTTTGAGTCATTAAACAATGCCTTGCATGCTCAATAGGACTTGCTATTTGTCTGAAGTAAGGATTTATCCGATTAGAAGTGGATAAACCAAAGTACCTAGATACAAAAGTGCGATAAGCATCAACAACATTATCTGATTGCCCATAATAATTCCTTAAGTTACGCATAGCGTTGAAAAAATCTGTATAAATTTGGTGCATAGATTTTGCGTAAATGTTAATGCTTTCTTTTGCAGCTTTTACTTTATCGCTTTCTGGCACATAAAGCAGCATTTCGTTATATATGCTGTGACGAAACTGCGTCATTGTTACATCTTCACTGTTTAGCACTCTGTCAAAAGTACTAGATCCAGTAGTACTTTTATCAAACAAATGATTTATGTAAAACACGTTATGCCCGAATTCTCTAATCCATTCAGTATCTACTAACTTATCAAGATTAACTACTACTTGATTGTCTTTAACTACGTGCGAGCCAAACTCTGGAACAAATTCATCAGTTAGCTCATGCACTTTAATCATAAACGGTTCTTCATAATGATTAATATGAATAAGAGGCAAATCGTGCTCCAACAACACAGCTACGTTGCTGCGTGTAGGATTAATCGTATGAGGCTTACGACAAAAACCGCACGTGTACTGTTTTATTTTAGGTCGGCTATTCCATAAAATAGGACGAATAACACGTTGTGTCTCATCAATAGTTTCTGTTTCTAAAGCAAAACGATGAGCAATTTGCGACCAGTTAGTTGCAACTAATGCGTCATGCTCACGAAATTTATTAAGAATCTGTTCAGGCCACACAGTACCTAGTGCAGTAGGTCGGGTAACACGCATTGCGCGAGTACGGCCAGTAGTGTTACGAATATTAGCTGCCATAATCTGCGCTGGGTAATAAAGACCGTCTTCAGAAAGTTGGTTTGTTTTGCCTGAAGATATAAGACGCCATCTAGCATCTGGGCCACGCTGCGGTGACAAAGGATCAGCAATAGCAGCACCGTTTACATCTATATACGGCATAATTGTCGCGTTTCTGCTAGTTATTTTTCGTAACCGGGCAAAATTGCCACCCCATAAACAATCAAAGCTTGATCTGCGTATCTCCATATTAGTGTCGGAACGGGCATCAGTAATGCTAAGAGCTTCTAGCAACGCTGATATTGAATCGTTATTGCCGTAAATACGAAGATATTGTTTAGCCGCAATATCAATAACGCAGCGGCCGTTAAACTTAGTATGTTCGGTTAGTTCACCTTCATACGAAGCTAAGATTGCGAAGTCGCCTGAGCCGTAGACTTGCGCTGGATGAACATCAGTATTAAACCTACCGCGACCAGACATACAGGAATTAGGACCATAAACATAAACACGCTCAAAAACATCAGAGTCGCGAGAAAGGATATAGTTATAGTTACCTGTATTAAACGCGCCCGTAAGCTCTTTAACCAAGACTTGATCGTCCATGTCCAAGTGGTTTGTAAAGAATCTACCGATTCGACCGCGTTGCATACGGTCTTGTTCTCTAAAGTCTTCGCGTTCAGGTAAGTACGCAACCTGCGAAGGGTCGTCATTAGATATGTGGAGAAAGAAAGGTGCACCAAGTAGCCACTCCAAGTTTTGTTGTTCGAGGATTTCAATTTGCGATTCTTTTAGCTGGCCGTAAAAGAATATCTGACGCAGACCTTCGCGCCAGTTAATCCAGTTAGATTCGTCAGGCCAGTTAAACGCGTCGTTTAGTTGCGCTACAGCTTCAAACTCTTCGTCAGTAAAAAGTTCATTAACGAGCGTTTGACCGGGTACATCTATATAATCACTAATCGCTTGACAGAACTGTTCAAACGACGTGATTTTGTTTTGTGTGTGAACACAATTGGCAAGACTCATATTGACCTCCGGCAGTCATGAGTTAATTAAGTTTTTTCAGAAAATCTGGAACCTCCTCTTCAGTATACAAAGTTGAAGACTCAGCCCAAGCAGACTGCAAAATATGCATTGCTTCATCGACGGTCATATCTTCTAAATGCCAACGCATACGAACGCCTCTGAAACGACGCTGATCGCGTCTTAGACTTTCAGCTGTGTGAATATTATGTTTACCCAACATTCTCCCAAAGCGGATTGAATTACTTTGGAAATTACCTGTCACTAAACTATATAAAAGACGTAACTCATCGTTAGCTACAGGTATTTCTTCTCCAACGTTCTTAAGAAAATTAGTTAACAGAATTTTTGCACTGTTAGCTATAGTCAAAATATTAGTTGAATACGTCATCTGTAATGCTTCTAAAGGTATGTGACTAATAAAATAATCAAGCCTACCTGCTTTAACAGCGTCACAAAATTCTTGAGTAGAAGTTTTACCGCCTTCTACCATTTCCATACGGGCATCATTCATCAATGATTGATGAGCCATCCTGTCATTAACTGGTATAGAATATAAATACTGAGCAAATGCATGCAGCTCAGATTTAATTGTCTCTATAAAATTAAAATGACTAATGTCAGTAAACACATCGTAAAGCTTGCGTTCTTGGCGAACAGCAATAGTAAATCTACGATCTGCACTATCAAGCACTAATGGTACTGTGGAGTTTGATGCTAGCGCTACGGCGTAATATGTTTTTGTATTTACAGAATCAACGTTCATCGCACGGATAGACATGTTGTCTTCTGTAATCATGTTTTTAAGACGTTCACCAATGCGTGAGCCTTCATTAGTCATGGCGATTTCATTGGCTTCGTTAATAAGTATGAATCGTTGGTTAGCAGACCAACTGTCAAACTTGTCAATAAGTGCATCCATACGACGCTCTGAATAATAGTCAGAGCCAACTAACGGCTTAATAACGTTTTCAAAGAACACGTTTTTACCTGAGCCGGGAACACCATGTACAACTAATGCAGTGCCGGGTTTCTCACGCACTTGCATAATGTACCCAAGCCAGTTGATTCCCCAACGCAATACTTCGTGATCGTTACCTAACACATGATCCATCAAGGCCATAATGTTGGGTGCCACTTTGCTAGCTTCTGTATCTATAGCACCGTATTCAATATCTAAAGAAGGGTTATGCCTGTAGCTCCGACCAAAAATAGTATCGCTATGCGTATTAATCCATCTATTAAAAGGATCAAAGACCCTGTCAACAGTAGGATCAAAAACGGTGGTGAAATCAGGAATTGGGTCAGGCGTTGACATATTGTGGTTAGCAAGATGGTCATCAATATTACCTCTAGCAATTGTCCAAAGTTGCACCGTTTCATGCTCTGGCTCATATAAATAGCTGAAAAACTTATCTGTTTCAAGATTACGACCTACGCCGCGCATAGCTTGTTTGTTTTCAAACTTATATTCTTGTGCGCGTATCATAGCGGCTTCATAGCCAATGGGATCAACGTCTTGAAATCGAAATGGATGTTCTTCAGGTTTAAATGAGTAGATAATTGTTGGGTTGTCGCTAGGATGATAGTAGGCTAACGAATCACCAGCGTTCATGTTGTAATAAGCAAACCCACGATCATCGTGCGAATACTCCATTGGTACTTTCTCAGGGTTTAACAACACTTGGAGCCCTGAGTTGTACGCCTTAAGTTTAGGGCGTGACTTAGATAGTCCTACATCTCCCCGGCGCTTGAGGATTAGCTTCTCTGCGTTGTTCTTATTTACTGCAGCCTGATGCGGCGTAGCAGGTCTTGTCACCGTAGCAGGTACAAACTCTGCGTCCCTATTTACCAATGTAATGCGTTGTTTTGGGCTCAATGCATCAACATATGGCGCTTCGCACACGGCGGGTGCTATGTATATAAGCTTGGAGTTTTCTGCTACAGACGGGTCTAACGGCCATGTCAGCGAGTGACCAGAAGGTGTAAGCTGCATCTCGTCTGTAAAATGCTGCAGGCACAGTTGCTTGAACCAGTCTTTTAGATAACTGGGCCTAACGCTTCTGTCCATCATAAAGAATACGTGCGCCCGAAGACCGGGTTTAATGGGTTGGTCATGTAACTTAATGCCGTAACTGGAAGAAAACTGGACAATATGACTAAATTTATCTAGCCCTAGTTTTTTGAGAATGGCATCAAGATCGTCACCTAACCCATCAATGTCTAATACAAACCACTGTGTGTGGGTCATGGCGCCCACTGCACCTGCACGTGACTCGTTATCTAGAGGCTTGTCAAGCAAACCTTTTAGGAGCACGCTGTTACCCGCCGCTTGTTGCTTTAACAGCGATGCATAAAATTCTTTAATATTTTCTACGTTATCAACGGTGCTGGTGAAGTTCTTGATGTTGGGATAAGCCCGAACTTCGTTTAATTTGTATTGTTTTGAAGGGCGGATTGAAGAGATAAGGTAATGCAGTTCCATAGCTATACAGTTAGGTTAAAGGGGTTCAGGAGTATACACTATAAGGTTCATTAAGGTAATAATTTTTAAATGCGTCGTCGTATTCAGCAAAAAATCTTTCTATCTGATCGGGCGACATAGTAAAACCAATGCCGCCAATATATAGCGTTAGCCATCCGTCTTTAGGTATATGTGCTTGAATCCAATACTCCATTGGATCATCGATTAAGGCATCCTCTCCTGCCAGCTCGTCAATAAAAGCTTCTAACTTGGAGGCAAGGATTTCATTACCTTCTTGTTTTTTAAGCTCATTGGCTGCTTGCTGCAGCAAAGGAAATCTTTCGCAAATGTCTTTCATTGCTTTTCTTCCTGTAGTTCACTGTGACGGTAAAAAGTAGCATCGCCCGTTTCATCCCAGACAATAACAATATGTTTGTAAGTGTCGTGACGTATTACCTTTAAACAACCGGGTTCAATTTCAGGCCAACGCGTAAGTTGCGCTGCAGCTTTTGCGTCCCTATCGCTTGTAAACCACATCTCGTCAGCGCTGTTCAAGCTCATAATGTTGCGGATAGTCGGGCCAATAAATCCCTTACCGCTTTTATTTACTTGTTTTAAATCAGGTTGTCGTGAGTGCTGCGGCGCAGATCTGGGTGCTAAATGCGGTGTGCCTTCTCTAAGTAATAGTTTCATCTCGTTTGTCCTTCTTCTTTCCATTCGTTGTATGCAGTAAACAACGATACTGCCACAAGTACTAACTTAAACAATGTCAAAAACATGGTATTTTTCCAAAAAAATGCCACCCCCGAAGGGGTGGCCAATCACTAGCGGGGAGGAATGAGCACTTTTACCGCATGCTCAGGCGGGCTATGGATTATTGAGTGAGAACTTTCGGGTTGTTGAACCGTTCGATCTCATCTTGCATGACGTGGCTATCGTACTCATTGCGCTCATGCACATCTGAGGTTGATTTTAACACCATGTTCTTGACATTGAAACGCCCAAGAGTGATGAGATTAGCCATTTTACCCTCAACAGTCTTGGTAAATGGGTTCTTAATCTCATTTTTCTTAGCCATATCAACGGCATACTGCACATCGTCTGACCAGCCTTCCGGCATGTCGGAGTCTGCAATGTCAACCCAGTGGTTAATGAGATCTTCTGTAATCTCATTGATACGTAACAACGCCATCTCACAGTTGAGCTCAGTACGTGCCACTGCGTCAGCTTTCTGTTTCTCAAACGAAGCAACAATCGCTTCTTCTGAAACGTCAGACAGATCAGACAGTTGTTTAAGCGTTACCGGATCGCTGGGCACTTGCTTGGACTTTTCCTGATTGATTATATACTGAAAACTGTCAGAAATGCCGTTGGGATCCATCTTCCAACCAGCACGACCAAGCGTGAAATAAATCTTAAGCCAACGCTCAAGATTATCTTTTGGTGTAACTTGCGGTAACACCTCACAACCCATACGGGCTAGTGCATCCTGCTCTGCAAACTTAAGCTCAGCGCTTGCCACTTCTTCATTTGCAGCGTCTATATCACGACCACCTTTGGTTTCCTCATACACCAGCTTGAAAGCCGCAGAGCGAATACGTGATTTGACTTTATTTAACAGATTCCACGACAGCTTACGCTGGTAATCTTCTGGTAAAGCCAGCACTGAATGAACACCTTCAATATCGATGGGTTTATCAACGGTTTTTGATTGCTTTTTGGTAAGCATTAGAAAGACTCCTATTTAATTTAAGGTTAAAAAATCCCTGTTCCTCACGTTCCATGAGGATGGTTTCGGGATTACTGAAACAACGTGATGAGGAAACCAGCTCATCATAATAGTTTGTCGTCGGATCAAAATTTAACTCTACAACCTCTAACTGAACTTCAGTTTTAGATACGAGAGACATCTTTTGCTGCATAGACAAACTTAATTTACGGAACTTATCATCCATAGTTTTTCCTGTAAGTTAAACGTACAAAAGAACTGTAGCTGGCGGCACCGCCAGTTATAAATCACGAACTAAATACTTACTAAACGGAAACATATCCGTCCCAATAAGCCCAACAATAGCAAATGGAGCTCCATAATGGGGAAGATATTTATCAGGTAATAGATCAAACCCAAATATAGGGAAAAATCCATAAAAACCAATAAGAAAAATAAACCAGTAAGTTTTTCTAGTAAACATATAAAATATAAACCTCCGTTATTCGTTATCGTTGTTGTTGTCTTCGAGCTGTTTAAACTCGTCTATTGACCATATCATTAGCCACACTAATCCTGTTGTAGCCAGTGATCCCAATATCCACATGATGTTAGTCATTTGCTTAATCTCCAAACACTGTGTTCATACAATTGCCTGCCGCACACCGAAAACCCAGCATAATGCATGAATATTCGGCGTCTCGGTCCCAGCTCACGACACGCACTCGTGATCTCGCCTCGTTAACGGCATAGAAGATAGTTAATTTGTTGTAGCCATCAGCCCTGATAACAGGAACGATGTCATCGTCAATTAACTCAGCAAGGACTTCTTCTAACGTGCCACATGCCATAGTCATGGGTACTTCTAGAACAGTTAAGTCTTTGCTTACTTGTGCTGATGCTGTTGTTGCGAACAAAGCAAGCCCTGCGATTAAGGATTTAATACTCATTATTTGTTCTCCTTGAACTCTCGTTTAGGTACGTACACGGCTTCGCCTTTACGTACCAGATCATGCGCGACATGATCTGCCAGTCGCGCATAAGGGGTTTTGTTTTTCTTGGGTACTACGTATTTAATGCATTTCATTATTTGCCTCCAAAGCCCCACGTAGGGGTCTTGTCACGGTTAAGGTTAAACACATTCTGCGTACGAACTTGGCCATTGTAGTAATCGGCTTTAGCCATCGCCTTGTTATACAAAAGACCGGGCTGTGGCGTCCACTCGATTACAAACTTAAGGCCGTTACGCTTAACTTTGGGTTTCATATAACCCATAAGCTTTTTGGCGAGCAGCAGAACAACAGATATCTGCAAACCGCCAACCATCGCAGCAATCATGCCGCCCAGTGTGCCCGCATAGGCCACCATAAGCAGCAAAGTTGCAGCAATATCTACAACTAAGTCAAAGCCAAGAACTTTGGGAAAGTCCAGCTTAAGAAGCATCAATAAGATGCCAAGACCAGATACAAGACCAATGATAATCATTTCCATGATAGTTTCCTCTTTGTTTAAGATAAAAGTGATGCGACACGCAGCGCCAGCTGCGCCACGTGCCGCTCGTTGCATTACTTAATTGGCTTAATCAGCTCACCAAAAGAATCGTATTTAGCTTGATTTTCAAGCCACTCGCGCCCCAATACTGCGTGGTACTCAAACAGGGCTTGATCTAACAACTTACAAGGGAACACCTCCCCGTCAGGGAAGGTGAACTCGTCGTCCTCGAGCTCCACTGGCTCCAGCCCGGAAAGGGCGGAGAACATGCTGTAGTGCTCAAGGTACTTCACAGGTACACCTAATACGTTATCCATTGTCTGTCTCCTGCCAGCAGCGTTTCAGGTCATACATCGTTTCCATTGCTCCCTCAAAGTCTCCTGCATCAATTTGTTGGAGGGCTTTGAGTGCCCATTCTTCAACGGCTGGGCTTAATTCACCTACATCTAAGTCATTGAGCTCCTTATTCACTATCTTTCTCCTTGTTATATTCACGTAGAGCCACTTTGAGCACCGCTACTGAGTACTCTTTACCATCAGGAAACACAAACAGCCCATTAACTGGTCTGACATACACATCTTCACAGCCAGACACAGCTGAGAACATGGCGTAGTGGTGTAGGTACTGCACCGGTATGCCTAAAACTCGCATACCTGACACCACTTCAGCCAATTTAGTTAGATTCTCAAGCTCTAACGCTTCGCGCAGCTGCTGCATTTCTTCTTCGTGACCACATTGTTGTAGATAAGACATAGTTATCTCCTAAGTTTTAAGGTAAAGGGGATACGAC
>Ga0255759_10003567_pt1 | contig 13633 bp, 9 predicted proteins | sample 101ome_20_FD_179959 | JGI IMG/M metagenome (GOLD analysis project Ga0255759, IMG submission 179959) | Coastal salt marsh microbial communities from the Groves Creek Marsh, Skidaway Island, Georgia - 101404AT metaG (version 2) | ecosystem: Environmental > Aquatic > Marine > Intertidal zone > Salt...
TTGCTCTCCGTGCGTCTTGGCGGATGCGCGCAAAAAGCTGAACTGACGCCCCAATTTCAGATCTGGTGTCAGTCAGCGCTGGAATGGACAACCGTAGACGGCGGTATCAAACTGGATGATCAGGGGAGCATATCTGCCCGATAGCGCTCCAACAGACCCGCAATAAAAAATAAATTTAAGGGCACTATCATGCTGGACAATACCGATATCGATTCCGCCATACCGATTCTACAATCGCGCGAGTACCGGCATTTCACTGTAAACCCTCGAACGCCCGTCATAGGTGGCGTCATCGAGGGCGGTGACTTCGAGAATATGGATGACCAGTTTCTCGATGACCTGCGCGACGCGCTGTGGACTTATGGCGTGCTATTTGGCAAGCGTCGGCATCTTTCTTTTGAAACGATGAAAAATGTCGCGCGTGCTTTTGGGGATCAATTCGAACATCACTCCTTTGCCAACACGCTCAAAGGCGAGGGCTTTCCGGAGGTCACTATCATCGAGCGACTCGCGAGCGACGGAGCCAAAAAATCAAACGTTGACTTCTGGCACCACGATGTCTCTGCCAGAAAACATCCCAACATTATGTCGATTCTGCAGGGCGATGTTGTGCCTTTTGGTGCCGATACCATGTGGTCGAGTATGACTGGTGCGTATCAGCTACTACCTGACGCACTCAAAATGCTCTTTGAAAATATCGAGATTGAACACGACTCGCTATTTACCGTTTTGCGACACAACTTTGGTGGCGGCTCGGTCACTCCCGAAAGTATTGCCCAGTTACAAGAGACCGCGATCCATCCTGCTGTCATCAAGCATCACGCCACTGGGCGCCCTTGCCTGTATGTGGCAAACGGATACGTCAAGCGTGTACACGGATATGAAGTAGACATCAGCGAGATGGTCATCAAGCTTGCCAACCAGTACCCGATCATCCCCGAGCTACAGGTGCGCCACGAGTGGGAGCCGGGGGATTTCGCTATGTGGGACAACTTCGGCACCTGCCACTACGGTGTATCAGGCAATACCGGGGGACAACATCGCCGGCTGTATCGAGTATCCGCATGGTCAGAATCGGTCGCTCCAGAGCCCTACGCCTGATCGGCGCGAATCAGACGCATAATCGACTCGCTCGCCTATAGGTCCATGAACCCCCTCAAGCTTTACGGCTGCTTCGGCATTTTTTTTCTAATCAACATGCTGAGCTACGTTGATCGCATGCTTCTGCCAGCCTTCGGCACACAGATCAGCGCAGATTTGGGATTGTCGCGACAGGAGTTCGGGTTTATCACGGGCTTTGCCTTCGTCACCGTGTATGCGCTGTGCGGCCCAGTCATGGGAGCGCTGGCAGATCGGTTCAATCCGGCCAGAGTCCTGACGGTGGGGATCACGGTTTGGAGTGTCATGACCGCGCTCACAGGCCGAGCACAGTCCTTCATCAGTGTGCTGATCCCAAGGCTGTTCATTGGCGCTGGAGAAGCCACTCTGCATCCGGCCGCCATTGGCGTATTCAATCGACTGTTCAGTCCCGAGCGTCGCGCCACCATCTTGAGCCTGTTCATACTGGGCGGTCACATGGGAGTGGGTTTGTCTTACTGGATTGCCGGTACGTTTGGCGAATCAGTGGGCTGGCGAACACTCTTCATCCTGTTGGGTGCAGCGGGACTGATCTTTGGTTTGTTGCTCTGGTTTTTTGTCGCACCGGAAATCGCTTCCCGCGCCTCTACCGATAATGCGCCAGCCCGCGGCCAGTCCGAATTGGGGGACATCTTCCGCACTATGTTGAGCGCCCTCCGCGGATCGACTCGACTGCGAATCGCCATCATCGGCTTCTCTTTGGTTCATATGCTGTATGCCAGCAACCAGTTCATGCAAATCTGGCTGGCTACAGAGCGCGGGTTCGACGAATTCGCCGCGTCGACCTTGTTCGGTAGCGCCTACTTGCTGGTGGCCATTCCATCAGGCTTGATTGGCGGATTCGTTGCAGATTGGTTCACAACCCGATTTGCCACCACCAAAGCCCTGTTCCTCTGCTGTATTTATCTGCTGGCGGGGCCTGCCCTTTTCACGCTGCGTCTGGCAGACCCTGACTCAATCCTGTTCGATGTCGGGTTATACGGATCAATCTTTTTGCTGACCTTCCCCTATGGCGCTCTGCTCGCTTGCGTCTTGGATGAGGCGCCACCGGAAATCCAGTCCACCGCAACCGGGTTCACCATGTTTTCTTGTAATGTGCTGGTCATCGGCGGTGGCACCTGGTTCGTCGGTGCTGCCGCGGACTTTCTGGGCACTCAGGGCTCCACCGCGCCACTCACCACGGCCTTGCTAGTGGGAGACGTCATTACACTGTGCTGCGTGGGGTGCTTCGCCTGGCTCCACTTGAACGCTAGCAACCCAGCAACGGCCAGCTCAGGTAGACCGACCGATTAGCGGGTGGCGCTGGTAAGGATATTCAGGGCGCTTAAATTAGCCGCGGCTGATCTCGCCTGCGTAGCAGTCACGGCGCCACCTCCACCTCCTCGGGGGGCAACTCAGATTCAAAGATCTGATATACCTGCGGCACGCCTTGAGCGCGATCGCTCTTGGGTGAGACGCCCATGTACTTGCGGTAGCAACGGCTGAAATGTGTTGTCGAAACAAAACCGCACATAGAGGTGATCTCGACAATGGAGCGTGATGTTTGCTTGAGCAGACGACGTGCGCGATCGAGCCTGAGCTTCAGGTAGTAGCGCGATGGCGTGCTGTGCAAATGCTTCAGGAACAAGCGTTCTAACTGACGGCGGGATAGTTGCACATATTCTGCTAGATCCTGCAGCGCCAGCGGCTCCTCGAGATTCGCCTCCATCAACTGCAGCACTTCTTTGAGCTTGGGCTGCACCTCAATCTTCCGTGACCACATTGGAATGACTTGCATTTCAGCGTCGGTGCGATGCCGCTCACAAACCAGCATATCGGCCACACCGTCTACCAGTGACTGCGGGTGCCGCTTGGCGAGCATTGCCAACATCAGGTGCAACGGTACCGTGCCACCGGTACAGGTCATACGGTCACGATCGATCGTGTAGAGGTGGCTATTAAATTCGATTCCCGGAAATTGTTCGGTCAGGAGTGTCAGGCAATCCCAGTGCGCGCTGCATTCATATCCATTTAACAGCCCCGCGCTGGCCAGCACATAAGAGCCTGTGCACAGCGCACCGAGTGCCGCACCCCGCTGCGCCTGCTTACGCAGCCACACCAAGTCAGATTTATGTACGCTGCGCTCAATGTCGACCCCCCCTACGACAATGACCAGATCCAGATCCAGGTCCTCGCTAAGACCGTGGTCTAGTTTCACGCGCACACCATCACTACTGCTTTGTTCGCCGTCTCCGGATCCAATCAAGCACCACTGATAGAGCTCTGCACCCGAGAGCAGATTCGCTACCCGAAGGGGATCAATGGCGCTGGAGAGCGATACCAGCGTGAACTGGTCCATGAGCAAAAAGCCCACCCGCTGTGGGCTCCTTTGCCTGAGACTACCAACCGAGTGCACTGTGCAATTCCTTTTTGTTCTCAATCGCCGACAATCAATCTGGGAACTACGTCTGTGGGACGCTCCCGCATTGTGTCCCAACAACCCTCTAAAAGCGACATGTTCGACTGGTTTACGACACCTCCTGCACCCCGCAATGTCTGGCGGCGTGCTGTTAGCGCTCGGTGTCCGCCCCGTCGCTCGTCGGAGCACGCTGCACTCCGAACACATCTCTATATCCAAACCGGTTTTGAACTGCGCCTTAACCGGTTGATTTTCCAGTGCACGGCAAGGTGGTGTCGGAGCGGCTAAATCTGCTTGCATCGCGGCGCTTATCTCCGCACAGTGCTTCGCATCTCATCCCGGGCAGAGGAGACCATTATGATGTGCCGAATAAGGGGCAGTCTGCGACTGCGCGCGCAGCATTATATGAAGTGGGCACTCCTGACACTGTCTTGCTCTCTGGCAAATCCGGTCTGGTCAAGCTATGCCATTTACGTGGGCAAAAACCTGACGGCCGATGGCAGCGTGATGATGGGTGGATCGGGTGATGAAGTCTCCAGCCACTGGCTTGAGGTGGTTCCCGCACAAACATTCCCAGACGGCAGCGTGATCACGGTGGGCGTCAACGAGCGCGCGTTCATGCCGGGCCAATTCACGACAATTCCTCAGGTAGCGCGCACCGCGCGTTATCTGACCATGAACTATTCGGAGTACGAGGGCTTCCCACCCCCGCTGACCAATGGCGGCCTGAATGAGCACAATGTCGCCGCCCGCGATGTCTGGTCACCTTCGCGACCCGAGCTGGTGGCCATGACGCCGAACCCGCAAACCGGACCGCAGTACAGCGATCTCTCACGAATCGCGATGGAGCGCGCGCGGACCGCTCGCGAAGCGGTTGAAATTATCGGCGCGCTGATCAACGAATATGGCTATTCCACTTACGGCGGCAACTCGCACATGTTTGCCGACGAAAACGAGGGCTGGGTGCTCATCAACTTTGCCGGTGGCGAAGGTTTATGGATTGCCGAGCGTCTCGGACCCGACGACATCCGCATGTCCTACCCGGGCTATATTCAGGATATTCCCCTGAATTTTAATGCGCACCCTGATTTTATGGGCTCCCCTCACCTGATCGAGTTTGCGATGGATCGCGGCTGGTACGATCCCGACGCCGATGCCTCCTTCAATGTCACCCGGGTATTTGGTGTGCAGGAAGAGCGCTATCCCCGAAGCGAGATGGAAGCTGAACTACGCAGTGAAGCGCCTATCGATCTCAGGCGAATGATGCGCGCAGTGCGGGACCCGAGAATCTCGAAAGATTCCACCGGCTACGGACAGGTCGCTGCGCTCTCGGAGAGCGCACGGCCTGAGATGAATCTGCTATGGATAGCACCGACAGGATCCGTCACGGCGCCGTTCATCCCCTATCGCATAGGCGTGCAGCACATTGCTCCGCAGTATGGGAAGCATCGATACCTGACCAAAGACGAAGCCACGGGATTTCTTACCGAGGACTGGCAAATTCAGGAAGCCACAGAATTCGCTGGGCGTACTTTCAAGCGGCTGATGTACTTTACCTGTGACCATCCGGAAAAATTTCTGCCGGAGGTGACGGAAGCACTGACCGCGTTTGAGGATCAATTAATCAAGGAACAAACCACCGTAGCCGATACCGCTGAGGCACTGTTCTCGGCTGGCAAGCGGGAGCTGGCGCTCAATTACCTCACTGAATACAGCGCGACGCGCGGCGCGTCTGCGTTGCTGCTGGGCAACGCGCTACTGGGCAGCATTGAGGCGAGAACGCAATTGCTCTACGGCTACCGCGAGCCGACCACGGATGTAGTGAGCCGGCTCAGTTACGATCGCATCGACTGCTTGCCCTGAGCCAAAAAAAGGGGGCATGTGCCCCCGACTGATATCAACTTCTGACGCGCTCATTGTCCGGATCAAGCAGCGCCCGGTACCCCACCGAGACAATTTTGGCGGGGAAGAAGCATCCAAAGTACTCCATCAATACCGTATCGCCCTCTTTCGCACGCTCCGAGGGCAAATAGCCCATGGCAATGTTCTGGCCCAATGACGGCCCGTACGCCACGCTGGTCGTGTAGGACCTGCGACCGTGGGAATCGATAATGACTTCCTTGGTCTCAGCATCCAGCAATGGCCAATGGCCCACGGGGTAGCGCACGACGCCTTTCTCGTCGGTGGTGTCTTCGAGTACGAAGGTACACAGGTACGCTGCCTGCTCGGGCAGTTCGCGCTGCGCCACGTAGGCATCTTTTCCATAGAAGTCCGCAGCCTTGACCTTGGGTCGTGAAAGACCTGCCTCATAGAGGTTGTAATCGATTTCAAGATCATCGTTCTGCAGCCTGAGGCTCTTCTCCAGACGGCGGCTGTTGGCGTAGGTCTCGATACCCACCGGGGTCACGCCCAGTTCAAACAGCGCATCCCACAGCTTGAGCCCGTCGGCAAACGAGAAGTAAAGCTCCCAACCCTGTTCGCCGACATAGGAGATGCGGAAAGCCCAGATGGTAATGCCCTGAACGGTGATCTCCTTGGCGGTTGCATAGGGGAACGCCTCATGGGAGACGCTGTCGGGATCATCCATGAGCTTCTGTAAGGTCGCTCGCGCCTCGGGCCCCCACAGGCCCAAGGTAGCGATCTGCTCGGTCTGATCAATGAATTCGACCTGCGTCAGGCCCATTCTGTCGACCATGCGTTGCATCCATACATAATCCCGGTGACCCGTGTCCCCTCCGCAAATCACACGGAAGCTGTCCTCAGCCAGACGCACGATCGTGAGGTCAGAGTGAATACCCCCTGCATGATCCAGGAAGTGCGTGTAGACGCCCTTGCCTATTGGCGTATCGGTACCCACCTTGGCTACGGAACAGAATTCGAGTAGCGCCTCAGCCTCCGCGCCCACCACATCGAAGATGGCGAAGTGCGACAGGTTAATCATGCCGACACCATCGCTCAGTGCGAGATGCTCGGCGTTGGATACCTCCCAGAAATGGCGGTTGTCCCACTCGGCTTCCCGAGTCGGTACCTGATCGCGATATTTCGCGAGTAGCGTCTCCTCGTTGGCCGCGTAGCCGTAGGCCCGCTCCCAACCTGCCACTTCCATAAAGTAACCACCCAGAGCCACTTCACGCTCATAGTACGGGCTGGTGCGGAGCTGGCGAGATGTCGCATAGGGCTCACGGGGGTGAACCGCGGGGGTGTAGATCTTCTGCGCGATCTCATAGGAGCGGTTGCGAATGAATTCGTCTGTTAACTGAATCGGATAGTGACGCGCCGGATCAATCCCGTGTGGATCCATTTCGGTTCGTCCGTTGGTCATCCAATCGGCCAGCAACTTGCCCGCTCCGGGCCCGTCTTTGACCCAGACCGCTTCACATAACCACAGACCTTTGACCTGCGGCGATTCACCGATCACCGAGCCGCCGTCTGTAGTGACAGACAGCAAGCCATTAAACGAACGTCTCTCCTCCCAGGGCAGATCAGCCAGCACCGGTGTGAGCTCCACCGAGCGCTCAAAGGCCTCAATGACCTGATCGAGCGTCAGGTCATTCATAGAGGGCGACATTCGCGCATCCTCGGGCTCGCTGATATCTCTGGCCTCGACAATCCGCGGCTCAAAGGGCTCGTAATAACCCCATTCGAGGAGCCCGCCCTCGGGGGTAGTGGGATCGCCCGTATCGCGAACGTAGGCAGAGTTACCCTGATCTCTGAACAGCGGGTAAACGATATCTTTTCCGGTTCCTTCGAGGGCATCCCAGGGGCCGAAGAAAAGCAATGGATGCTCGACCGGCATCAGCGGTAATTTGACGTTGGCGGTCTCTGATACCAACGATCCCCAGATACCGCAGCACAACACGACGTAATCGGCCATGATGACGCCCTTGGTTGTCTTCACGCCGACGGCGCGGCCGTTCTCGACCAGAATTTCCTCCGCCGGGGTGTAGGGGAATACCTGTAACTTGCCAGCAGCGACCGCCTCGTCCACGAGGTCACCCGCTACTTTCTGCGAGCGCGGCGTCACCAGGCCCGCATCCGGGTCCCACATGGCGCATTCGATCGTGTCTTCTTCAAGAAGCGGAAAGCGCTCTTTTGCCTCGGCCGCCGTAATCATTCTCGCGTTGGTGCCAAACGCTTTACCCGAGGCGACCTTGCGCAACAGTTCCTGCACCTGGGCGTCGTCGCCCTTGCGCGCGACTTCCATGCCGCCGATCTCGATAAAGTTACCGCGCGACTTATAAAACTCCCGGCTGTATGTGCTGGTGTACACATTCAACTTGTCGTGGCTGGTCATGTAACAGAAGTCGGAAGCGTGGGACGTGGAGCCGATGTCGGTCGGAATGGCTGATTTCTCGATACCGACGATATCGTCCCAGCCGGCTTCGACAAGGTGATGCATCACGGATGCCCCCACAATGCCGCCCTGACCAATAATCACCACACGCGCTTTTTCCGGTAACGCTGCCATATGAGTCTCCTGCACTCCCATTGGGTGATAATCGCCCGCTCGCATCGCGAAACAATCGGGCAACTCTTTGCGACTATTTTTTGGCGGCTCAGAACTGTGTGAAACCGCCATTTTCTGGTGCGAATTTGGCGCTTTTCACGTCAAAAACGCTGTTTCAATTCCGACACCCGGCTGACCAAAAGCGTCACGCCACAAGCCCGGTTGGCACTACAGAGATCGCAGCGCGCTGTGGACCTCCTCGCTGAGGAAATCGGGTGTACTGGATGCGATATCGCGCAGCGTTTGCTGCATCTCGGGTGTCCAAAACTGGCGCATATGCTGGCTGACCTGGGCAGGAACATCTTCTCGGGTGGGCACATTGTCCGCGATCTGGTTAGCCATCTTGATCAGGTGCTGCCGTTTGTAGTCCGCGCTGGCGTTCATGCTCTCTGCTCTGAACTCGGCCTGATCTCGACCGCAGTGACCTTGTACTCGGGACAATTGGTCGCCCAGTCAGAGTTATCAGTGGTGATCACGTTGGTCCCGCTTACGGGATGGTGAAACGTGGTGTACACCACACCCGCGGGAATATCGTCGCTGATCCGCACCCGCATGCGGGTCTGACCCGCCCGGCTGGTAATTTCAACCCAGTCGCCGTCACCAATGCCCCGCGCCTCGGCGTCTGCCTCGTGAATATCGAGCACATCCTCAGCGTGCCAGACCACGTTATCCGTGCGCCGGGTCTGCGCCCCGACGTTGTACTGACTCAGAATGCGGCCGGTCGTCAGCAACAGCGGGAACTTCCGGGTAGAACGCTCGTCGGTCGGTACGTAAGGGGTCGTCATAAACTGCCCCTCTCCGCGCACAAAGCCGTCTTTGTGCATGATCGGCGTTCCCGTGGGCGCCTGCTCATTGCAGGGCCATTGCACACTGCCTAAGCGGTCCAGCAAATCAAAGGACACGCCGGCAAAGGTCGGGGTCAGCGCAGCAATTTCATCCATGATCTGGGCGGCGCTGTCATAGGGCATGGGGTAACCCATGGCCTCACTCAGCGCGCAAGTCGCCTCCCACTCTGACAACCCCGTGCGCGACGTCATCACCGGCCGCACGCGGTTAATGCGTCGCTCGGCATTGGTAAAGGTCCCGTCCTTCTCAAGAAAGGACGTGCCAGGCAAAAAGACATGCGCAAACTGCGATGTTTCGTTAAGGAACAGATCCTGCACAATCACGCAATCCATCGCGGTGAGCGCTTCAGCCACGTGCTGGGTGTTGGGGTCTGACTGGGCAATATCCTCGCCCTGAATGTAAATCCCCTTGAAGTCACCCGATACGGCTGAGTCCAGCATATTGGGAATGCGCATACCGGGATCTTCGCGCAGCATGACACCCCATATGCTGGAGAACTGATCGCGCACGGTATCGTCTGACACGTGGCGGTAGCCCACGAACTCGTGGGGAAAAGATCCCATATCACACGAGCCCTGCACGTTGTTCTGCCCTCTGAGCGGATTAACGCCCACGCCGAGGCGACCGATGTTGCCCGTGGCCATGGCGAGATTCGCCATGGCAATCACCATGGTGGAGCCCTGAGAATGCTCGGTCACACCGAGGCCATAGTAAATGGCCGCATTGCCCGCCGTGGCGTAGGCCCGTGCGGCGGCACGCAATGACTCGGCATCGACGCCGGTTACGGCCGCCAACTGCTCGGGACTGTTCTCGGGAAGGCGAATAAAGTCTACCCAGGCCCTGAAGGAGGCCGCGTTGCAGCGCTCGGCCACAAAGGCCTCGTCTATGAGCCCTTCAGTCGCGACCACATGGGAGATGGCATTCAACACCGCCACGTTGGTGCCCGGCATTAACTGCAAATGATGTTCTGCGTGAATATGCGGCGAGCGCACCAGATCGATCGAGCGCGGGTCAATCACGATTAGATCGGCGCCCTCGCGCAAGCGCCGCTTCATTCTCGAAGCAAACACAGGGTGGGCGTCGGTCGGGTTGGCGCCAATGACCATCACCATGTCGGCATGCGCCACCGAAGCAAAATCCTGCGTACCAGCACTTGTGCCAAAGGTTTGTTTGAGTCCATACCCCGTTGGCGAGTGGCACACCCGTGCGCAGGTATCCACATTGTTGGTGCCGAAAGCCGCCCGGACCATCTTTTGCACCACATACACTTCTTCGTTGGTGCAGCGTGACGAGGTAATACCGCCGATCGCATCCACACCGTGAGTGCGCTTAATGGCCTTGAGTCGGTCAGCAGCAAAGGTAATCGCCTCGTCCCAATCAACGGCGCGCCACTCATCCTGAATGCTGTCGCGAATCATCGGCGTGGTCACGCGATCCTGATGCTGTGCATAGCCCCAGGCAAAGCGGCCTTTGACACAGGAGTGACCCGCGTTGGCACCGCCCTGCTTGTCGGGCACCATTCGCACCACCTCATCACCGCGCAATTCCGCCGTAAACGAGCACCCCACGCCACAATAAGCGCAGGTGGTTTTCACTTTGCGACTGGGCACGCCGAGATTAATCACGCTTTTTTCCTGCAGTGTCGCGGTCGGGCAGGCCTGGACGCAGGCGCCGCAAGAAACACACTCACTTTCGAGGAAAGGCTGTTGTTCGCTGGGCGACACCTCGGAACCAAAACCGCGACCGGCAATGGTCAACGCAAAAGTGCCCTGGACCTCTGAGCAGGCACGCACGCAGCGGCTGCAGACGATGCATTTGCTGGCATCAAAGGTGAAATAGGGGTTCGATTCGTCCTTGCCCTTGTGCAGGTGATTCTCTCCCGCCATGCCGTAGCGAACATCGCGAAGGCCCACTGCACCGGCCATATCCTGCAATTCACAGTCGCCGTTGGCCGGACAGGTGAGGCAGTCCAGCGGATGATCCGAGATATAGAGTTCCATCACGCCTTTGCGCAGCTTGTCGAGGCGCGGCGTCTGGGTATGGACAGACATACCCTCCTGGCACGGTGTGGTGCAGGAGGCAGGGGTGCCCGGGCGGCCTTCGATCTCGACCAGACACAACCGGCAAGAGCCGAAGGCATTCAGGCTGTCGGTGGCGCAGAGCTTGGGGATGGTGGCCCCGACCATTGCGGCGGCACGCATCACCGAAGTTCCCTCGGGCACCGTCACCGGCATGCCATCAATGAGTACCGTCACCTTGACGTCTGATTGTGGTCCCGGGGTTCCCAGATCTTTTGTGTAATCCACCTGAGCCGGGTCAAACTGTTGAACCATATTCATCGTTTATCCCTCACCCCGTGGCAATCACTGTGGACGCAAAATCTTCCGGGAAGCTATTGAGCGCACTGAGTACAGGGTTGGGTGTCAGCCCCCCCATTGCACACAGCGACCCGTGGGTCATGACATCGCACAAATCACGCAATAGCTCGGTATTGGCCTCTACATTTTGCCCGGCCCGAATCTTGTCAATGGTCTCAACACCGCGTACCGCACCAATCCGGCAGGGCGTGCACTTACCGCAAGATTCTTCTACGCAGAAATCCATCGCAAAGCGCGCCTGCTCCGCCATGTTCACGGTGTCATCGAAGAGCACCACGCCACCGTGACCGATCATGCCGCCGGCCTCGATCAGCGCCTCATACTCCATGGCCACATCGAGCTTTTCAGGGCTCAAATAGGCGCCCAGCGGCCCACCGATCTGCACGGCCCGCAGCGGCCGGCCCGATTGCGTGCCGCCACCAAAGTCTTCAATCAGCTCCCTGGCGCTGATGCCAAATGCGGTTTCCACTATGCCGCCCCGGGCGATATTGCCGGCCAGCTGAAACACCTGCGTGCCGAGCGAACGGTTCTGCCCCAGGGCTGCGTAGGCCTTGGCCCCGCGCGCCAAAATGGAGGGTACGCTGGCGATGGTCAGCACGTTGTTGATGACTGTCGGGGTACCGAACAACCCTTTGATTGCCGGCAACGGTGGCTTGGCGCGCACCATGCCACGGCGACCTTCGAGGCTCTCGAGCATGGCGGTTTCTTCACCGCAGACATAGGAACCCGCACCCACGCGAATCTCAACGTCGAAACACAAATCGGAGCCGAGAATATTGGCGCCCAGCCAGCCCTGCTCCCGCGCAATCCAGATCGCCGATTGCAGGGTGGCGATCGCGTCAGGGTACTCCGAGCGCAGATACACCAAGCCCCGATCGGCGCCGACTGCGTGCGCCGCGATGGTCATGCCTTCGAGCAAACAAAAAGGGTCGCCCTCCATGAGCATACGATCGGCAAAGGTGCCGCTGTCGCCCTCGTCGGCGTTGACGCAAATGTATTTGTGGGCGGGCGCGGCCTGGGATTCTCCCGAGTGGGGAGCCGGTGGCTGATCCGCCACGGTGCGCCACTTGATGCCCGCGGGGAAACCGGCGCCACCGCGGCCACGCAGGCCCGAATCGGTCACCGCCTGCACCACCTCGCTACCACTCATCGCGAGGGCATTTTTTAGCCCGGCGAGTCCTCCGTAGGCAAGGTAGTCGTCGGGATCAGTCGGGTCCGTGATGCCCACACGCTCGTAGATCCAGCGATTCTGTCGAGCGAGATAATCGATCTCCTCAACACGCCCCACGTACTGCTCACTCTGCTCGTTAGGCAGGCCCGCCTCGATCTGCGCTGCGGTCATATTCGACCAACCCACGCGCGGGCCATGGCGCTCCTCAGCGCGCTCAACCAATGGCTCCATCCACAACAGGCCGCGGCTGCCATTGCGAACAACGGTTTCACCGCGCGCCTCAAGCGCACTGGCCACGGCATCGGCACCCATGGAGCGCGCCGCGGCGTCCCGGGGCACAAACCAAACCGTCATGAGCCCTCCCCCGCAGCCTGCGCACAACTGACCGCTGCCTTAAGACGCGAGACATCGGCTCGACCCAGCAATTCACCCCCTACCAAGGCGGCTGGCCCCAGCGCGCAGTTACCCAAGCAGAAAATAGGCTCATCCACCCCAGTGAGGGCAGCAAGCCCGGCGTCATCGCCACAGGCGGCGGACCAATCAGCCTTTAATTGACGAGCGCCCACTGCCTGACAGGCCTCGGCTGCACACAGGCGCACCGGCACCGCGGGGGGTGGCGTGTCTCGAAGATCAGCATAAAAGGTGAATACGCCGTGCACATCGGCACGGGAAACATTGCAGGCCGAGGCAATCATCGCGATCGCATCACCGGGAACGTAGCCAAAGTGCGCTTGCACTGCTTGCAGGCATAGCAATACCGGACCCGGCTCAGCCGCCGCGATCGGCGCGATCAGGGCCTGGGCTGTGTCAGGCTGCCATTCTGGATAACGTGCGTTGCTCATGTCGCGACGCGATCTCCCCCAGCGTATACGTTCAGGCGGTCATCCCGTGTGAAACCCACCAACACCAAACCATGGGCGCGGGCCAGATCCACTGCCAGCGTTGTCGGACCGGACACCGCCACAATCCCCGCCATGCACGCCCGTAGTGCCTTGGCGACGATCTCGTAGGAGACCCGACCACTGACCACCAAAGTGTGATCGGTGAGTGGATAGTCCCCGGCAAGGAACGCACTCCCAATCACTTTATCCACCGCATTATGGCGCCCTACATCCTCACGTACCACCTGCAAAATGCCACCGGGCGACACAACGGCTGCTGCGTGCAGCGAACCCGTGAGCTCGAACATTTTTTGT
>Ga0255759_10003568_pt1 | contig 13632 bp, 6 predicted proteins | sample 101ome_20_FD_179959 | JGI IMG/M metagenome (GOLD analysis project Ga0255759, IMG submission 179959) | Coastal salt marsh microbial communities from the Groves Creek Marsh, Skidaway Island, Georgia - 101404AT metaG (version 2) | ecosystem: Environmental > Aquatic > Marine > Intertidal zone > Salt...
TGAGCCGAGCGCTCTAACCAACTGAGCTACGGGTCCTTGGAACGACTCGAATGCGACTCAGAGATGAACCTTATTATGTTAAGGATAAGAAATTGGATGAGGATTTACTTCCTAATTATGTAAAATAGAACCAAAATCATGGCAAATATGGGAAATAACATTGAGTAATTTGTCTCATCTTCAACATAACGATTTGAATCTAACGGAAATTTATCTGAACCATCGCCAACCCCATCTCCATCAGAGTCAATTGATTCTAAGTGATCTAGCGGAAACGCGTCAGAATTATCACCCACACCATCAGAATCTGTATCTATCCATTCAGAAGAATCTGAAGGGAATACATCAGAATTATCGCCAACCCCATCTCCATCAGAGTCAATTGACTCGTCAGGATCTAATGGAAAAAAATCTAGATTATCAGTTACACCATCGTCATCACTATCATCTAAACAACCATCCAGATTATTGTCATAGCCAGTTGAGGCTACATTAGGGCATGAATCATAATAATCAAACAAACCATCGCCATCAGAGTCCGTAATCTTATCAATATAATTTGGATCACAAGTTTCACCCCATATTTTTTCAACAAAAGTTTCATTGTCAATGAATGGATTACGATTACCCTGTATTTCAAAAATTTCGTTATTTCTATTGATCTCATAATCACTTACTGGATCCAAAATATGCCAACTATATATTGTGCATAAATCACCTAAGAAACCATTACCAGATGATGGACTTGTAGTTCCATTGACCAATGTTAGATTGGGTTCATTTCCAAATCCATTATACCTTAAATCCATGTAAAATACGCTTCGGGCAGTATCTCCCTTGATTGCATTAGGAGGTTCCCAGAAATCTGTTGAAGTATCACATTCCGTACATTCCCAGTGTGAATTTCTAGCATTAGCAAAATCTTTGTCACTTCTGGCGGAATTAACAGTGTTATCTGCTGGTCTCAAAGAATGTAAATCTGTACCGGCAACCTTAGTCATACTAGTGCCAAAGTCACCGTGTGACTTAGGCCAAACATGCTCCCTGTTCCAAGTTTGGCTAGTACATTGGTTTCCATCACCACAAGTATCGTTCTCAGATTGTGACCTTTGCATGTAAAAAAGAATAACATTAGAATTATTTGATGGATCTTCATCAACCTTTCGAAGATGTTCCCAAACTGAGCTGTAACTGACAACTGTATGGTTTCGAATAACCTCATATAAGCCCAAATGTAATAATTCACCAGAGAAAGACTCTACTTGACCATAGTATAATTCATAATTGTAAGAATTTGAGATTGAACTGGACCTAATCTGAGCATCTAGGTCATCTTCGAAAGAAATGCCTAAAGAAGAGCTCAATAGCAAGAACAAGGATACAAATAATGCTCGTATGAACTTCCTGGTCACGTTCTTGCTACAAGGATTACACCAATAATAATTGCCATCAGAATTATTTTTCAATGTTTAAGGTGAAAAAAAATACACTAGGTTTACACTGTAACACTTATTTCCTTTATGCTTTCGTATGTTAATAGAGTGAACGGCATGCTAGACGGAATGAAAGAAAATAAAGCAACAACAATGTTAGTGATTGGTATTATGCTAATTGCTATAAATTCAGTTTTAATTACATCGATAACTGATGACCTTATTTCAGATGGAATGGCACAACAAGTTACTGATGCTTATGATGAACAATCCGATTTTGATGAAGAATGGGCAACCTCAACGTATGAAAAAGTGTATTTTGGATACAATCTAACAGATATTAGTGCTTTATCCAGTGATGACCCATCAAATGCATACACAAAGGTTGGACCATGGATTTACAATGTTACCTCTCACAAAGAAATTCTAGAATGGAATGATGAAGAAGGAACAATGACTTATTCAGAATATGAAGTATTCGAGTGGTGCGAAGAATGTACTTGGGAAGATCGCGATGGGACTATGGGTCCTGTTGGAGAAATTTACGATTCTGTTCCTGGCACAAATGATTTCAGAAATGTAAATATTTTATGGACAGCACAAAGTATAGCAGCTATAGGCGCTGTAGGTTTTGAATATGGAGAACCTTTTGCAAAAGCAGGATTTGCTACAAATATGATGATTTTAGAACTATCTAGTCTTGCTCCTAGTATTTGGTCTGCTGAAGATACTCAACAAAGCCTAGCTGATGCTTCAGCAGGAATGCAAAGTGTAGGTATGGATGCTACAAGTGCAGATGCTGCTGCACCCGGGTATGTAATGAGCGTTGCATATAATTCATGGAATGCATCATCGAATGAAGGCATCATGAACCCAGATTTCACAACATCTGCAAATATGATTCTAAATGATGCTGTTGATCCTTCAACAGGAATGTGCATAGCTCTGACTTGTGATTACGGACACATGTTGGTGGCAGGAATGGGGGAGCCGAGTGAATCTGTCACTCCTATGAGAGCGATGCTGTACGGGTATGCAGATGTTGCAGAACCTGAAAGAACTCATATTGATTGGGCTGTTTACGCGCTTGCAGGGACTAATTTCTTGACGAATGGTGGAGGTGCAGATTTGACTACCGTTGACAATAATAGAGAGAGATTACAAACAGTTAGCGGGGTTGATATTGCAAATCCAGATGCACTTGATTTCCTTCTATTCGGAATTAACGAAGATGGATTAGCACAAGGAATTATCCAAGAAACTGATTTCAATGGTTTACCACTCAATGGGAATATATTATTCCTTCTTGGGGCACAGTCAAACGCTTTTGATACCATGAGTATCTACGGGATTGGATTATCTCAACTATTGGGAATAGCAGATTGGGCTGGTGCATGGATTGGTATGTTAGGAGTTCCTGCTGAGTTCCCAATGATTTTAGTCGGTGAATCTGGTACAATGAACGCTAATGACTGGTGGGTAGAATCTTTCGGAGGAGAAGAACCGCTTGCTGGAGGATATATTCCTCTTGGACTCAACATGGGTGAATGGGAAGGACAAATAGATATGTCTGCAGAAAGTGTTAGAAATGTTCTTTATGATAGCCCATATGCCCTAGCAACCACTGATTTTGGTTCTGAATTTATGTATGGTGAAGCTAGTGGCAAAACTCTTCCACAAGGCACAGATGGTGCTGAAACAGGAGGTATAGTTCACGATTGGAATAATGAATATGTAGCAAATTTATACGATATCACTGTAGATGAAGCAGGAGCTCTTAGAAGTTACATCGCTGATTTCATGGTGGATATTGTTGTACCTACTTTACTTACTTTCCAAACCGGTTCTGAAGCATATACAACACAAACAGTGAATCAATGGCTATTTGGTTCATGTGACGCTGTGCTAGAATTCCAATATGGTTCAGAAAATTGTTTCTCTAGTCTTGAAACAAATAAGACATATTATGGTTCAATTTCAGAGGACCATCCTGATGGTTTGTCGACCGGGGATTATTCAGCCTATGTAATGAGCACTAGGGGCGAAACAATTGGTCAGAGGTTGATGCAAGGATATGTTAATTCAGATGGTGATGGACTTTGTGACTTCGATTACAGTGATGCAGGCGTATATCTTGGAGGATATGGTACTGGTGGATTGGAATGCGAAGATGGACAAATCTATGGAATGACTGAATATTTGACATGGAGAGCACCACACAGAGATAATCTGAACTATGGATTGATGGAAGAGGCTGTTGGTTCAAGTTCTGATTATGCTATTCTAGGAAACTCAGTCGGGGCCATTGGTAATGCTGATGAATCATTCAAGTACAATCTTGGAGGATATGCTGTAGCTACAACAGAAGTTGGTAAGGAAGTAGAATTCAAAGGAATACCAATGGTTGAACACAGTATCGTTCTTGATGCGACTCAACATAACATACAGTCTAAATTAATCCCTCCTAGTTTATCTCCAGTTTCAGTAACGCCGGGAGTTTTGGGATTGTATTTCAATGGAAATATCGATATGAAAGTAGAGCCAAATACAAATGCAGTAATGTATGGACATGGAACTCTACAATTTGTTCTGGACATCAGAGGGCTCGGTTATGATAGCCCTGATCTAAGTGAAGGAGCAACAGATGCTTATCCAGTATTTGAGATTGCAATACACAGTGAAATAGGTGACGAAGACGCAGATGATCTAAGTAAGGTAACAGATAGTATGGGGATTTTAGGATTCACTACTCTTGATGCTCCAGCGCCAATTAGTTACCTCAATATTGCACAATTAGTGATATATCTTGTTGGATTAGGACTTGCAGTAAATGGTGGAATGAAGATTTCATCTAAAGACGATGATTCTAAAGAATAAATCTGTAGAAACCCTTCTAGAAGGTTTCAATGATTTGAATCATTGCCAGAAGTGTGGGTGATGTCATGAGATTGAAACATATTGACCGAATAAGAGGAATCGCTATACTATGTATGGTTCAAGTTCATACAGCGGCAATCATACCTCCTGAAGGGATAACTGTGGGGCACCCAATTGCATTTATTTCTGCTTCAATAGGAGGGATGGCTGCACCGATGTTTGTCACAATTTCAGGATGGGGGATTTATCGAAGTGCGAAGAGAAGGTGGGATGCAATCAGCAATATTCAATCTTGGTTTAGTTGGATTCTACCTCGTGTAATAATTCTAACATTATGCCAGATATTAGTTAATATTTCACTAAATCTAGAAAGAGGAGGGAGATTTCTATGGATGACTCCAGGGGTACTAACACTACTAGCAATTGGTTCAATATTTGGACCAGCCTTAGTGAAACTTTCCCATAGAGTAAAACTTTCTTTGCTCCTGATTCTAATGTTTTCACCGATTTTCATTGGTGATATGAATGGAATAAACCTAAGTTGGATTGAAAGGGTCTCTTCTGTTGGAATATTAGAATGGTTTGAGCGACTTATCCTTAGTGGAACATATCCCGCGCTACCATGGTTATCTTTTATTGTTCTAGGATGCTTAATCGAAGATCTAAACAGTAATCTTAGAAAAATTGACCCTGTAATTAAATTAAGTTTAGTACTAATAATTACAAGTATATTATATTCAATTCAACAGAGTATTCCTTGGGCACTAACGGAAGGTGAAGCAGTTCTAACTTTCTTCCCAGCAAACTCGATGTTCATTTTCACATCAGGGATTTTTGTCATAATTATTTTTAGAATACTCCAAGGAAATGAGATTCAAGGAGGTAAACCAGCAGGTGGAGACAAGTACTCATGGTTAGAGCCAGCTGGAAGATTGTCATTGACAATTTATGTCTTACACTTCATATTCTTAGGAATTATTGCATTTTACATACAAGATTCACCAAGATTAGAAATTTATTTAGCATTCACGGTAACTATAGTTCACACTGCTGTATGGATTCCATTAGCAATAATACACGAGAAGTACATACCTAAATTTTCTTTTGAGGAACTATTGAGAATTTATAGTTAACCAAGAGAACTCTCTGTTGTCCAGCTTATTGGGCCAAACCAAACAGAATTTTCACCATTATTTGCCTGTAATCTAGCATAGTATGTAGTCCCTGATGATAGACCGGATATAGATGTCGAATAGTTTCCAACATTGGCAGTCGACAAAATTTGACTATTTGTCCATCCTGAAGAATGGTTGCCTACATCCACAGTTCCGTAATATAATATCAATGATGTATTTGTTCCATTATCGTAAGTCTCCCAAGAGATATCTGTTGTACTGGAGGTCACATTATTAGACTCAAGATTTTTAATAATTGCATCATACCTATAATAATCACCCCTCAAAGGATCATTGACCCATACAGGTAAATTTGTAAGTGCCTCATAAGTCTGCTCAGTTAATGGAAAACCCCATGCATTATGATATGGAGCAAGGTTATGCCCTGTTGCATTAGAGATATGCAATACCCATGTATTGAATTCTTCTTCATCTGTTGAAGGAACATTAGCAGGGGAAAGATTGTAGTAAACAGATAGGGCTTCAGTTATCGGCCCCCAACCCCACTCTTCCTTGATTATGAGATAAGTATCCAAAGCCGTCCAAACAGACCAATTAGAAATATTTGAATTGTCAGTGAAATAAGATTCCATCCTATTTGCTCTTTGTTCTGGGTCAACAGCACTATGTCCACTTACTCCCACTAAATCTTCCATTAAGTATACACTAGCAAAATTACAGCTTGTTTCTGTAGTCCCCGGAAGTGTTGAAGGCATCCATTGGTGATTATGACCCAACTCATGAAACATTCCCCAATCGCCATTCTCACTCATATGTGTGTAATTCACTACATCTGGAACGCTCAAATCATGAGCCATGAATGGATAACCTGAATGCATCCAACCAACAGAAATCTGAACATCAAATACTGCCCTTTCGACTCTAGGCCAAGGCTCATAGCCATACAATTCATGCTCCATTTCAAGAGCACGATCCCACCAATTCATCAGTTGACTTGGATTATTGAGGTTACGTATTTCTGAACTTGGCACCGTCATAATGAAATTATTTGAAACTAATTCTGCCCAAGGGGCGGGATTATCTTTCTCGGAATTAATCCACTCAAAATCCGTGGTTTCTCCTAATACAAATAATGGGGCTCTAACTGCTCCAGAGATTGTTATATCTATATCTCCAAAATCAGAACCTGCAGGAATATAGGCATAGATTGGCCCTCCAAATGCATTAGCGACATTAGTGATCGTATCATCTATAGCCCAGGTCCGATAAATTCTTGAATGTCTCTTGATGATGTCTTTATTCCAAAGTCCATCTGTATGAGCTCCAATCAAGATTGAAAAACCTAAATCTGAAGATTCTTCATCGACTGTAATCGTGATAACTTCTCCAGGAGGTGCATAAAGACCTGTCGACATTCGTAAAGAACTTCGAGGATTTGAATAACCAAAATTACTAGGAAGGCCAGTTTGTGTTCCATTTACAGTGACGGTTCTGGTTATTCTAGTTGAATTAGACGGAACCTCACCCGGGAACTCTACATGACTAGGGTGCATAGGTAATTCTTCAGCAGGTAGACCAAACATCAACGCATCTTCTAGACGTAGAATAATGTCTGCTACAGGATCTATCCCCAATTCATATCCAGTTGAGCTCCAAAGTGTTGAATAGGGTACAACAGTGTATCCAGTTTGATTTACCAAATGACGCAGAGGGGCCCAGAAATCTATAAAATCAAGAGTGACAATACCTGTACAATCTGAAATTGCTGAGTAAGCTACAGCGGCATCATCATCATTCATCTCTATACCATCTATTCTATCTGCTAGTACCGCTTCTATTGCGTTACTAATTGTTGAGTATTCATTAGGCATGTTTTGGAAAAAAACATCATTATAACCCCAGTCACTTGATACGAAAAGTCCTGTAGATTTAGCTATCTTATTTCCAGGATAGTTATGTGCGACATCATAGTTTGAATATGACCAATACCAAGCATGTCCACCCATTATCAAACCACCTCCTGAATTCATAAAATCCACTAACGCATCGTTATCTGAATCATCATGACCATTCCAGAACTCATCGAGAAGACAGTCAAGTCCTGACAAATCTGATGGAGTTATTGAATAATGGACGTTGTGCCCTTCATTAGTTAATTTATTTCCAAAGTCATCATACCCAGCCCCATATGCTAGACCAACTTCGGCATTTTCACCACATACCCACTCAACTGCCCTTAGGGAAAATGGATGATCTTTGTAATCAACCCAACTTTCATGACCATATCCTAAAATTTTACCTTTCCCTACGTGTGAAGCAGAAACTACAGGAATACCACTAGATTCGAAAGCTACAGGAAATGACCACTTTCCAATAGGCAGTATCGGTGAAGGCCAACCACTGAAGTCTGCCTCGAACATTCCTCTCAATAGATCACTTTGATCGGCGCGTAAGTCATGAACTACTATCGAAATACTAAGACCTACAACCCCTCCAGAATTATTTGCCCAAATAGTATACTCATTCCATTCGGTTCGACTATCTGGAATTCCAGAGATAGTACCGTTATCATGTAAGATTAAACCCGGTGGTAAAGGAGGAGAGACTTCCCAAGAATCGATTTCAGGGCCGTTATTTGTCACTGGGATAATGACACTTGTATTTGAACTCAAGATATATTCGGATTCTTCCCAATAAATCTCATCTGGAGGTAAACTGCTAATGCTAATTGTGATTTGGGTCTCAGTGTAGCCACCAGAATTATTTGCCCAAATCTGATATTCTAAAGGTTCTTGGACAAAAATTGGAGTTCCGTATATCCCACCATTTTCTGAATTAAAATTGAGACCTTGTGGAAGATTGGGATAAATTTCCCAACTTTCAGGAGTTCCATCTGACCAACTAGGAATCAGAGTTTCCATTTCCTCATTTACTGTCAAATCGAGGATATAAGGTTCATAACGGATATTAGATGGAGAATAGTCCTGAACAGAAATTAGAATATTTGTAGTTACAGAACCCCCGGTATTTGTAGCGGTAACATAGTGCTCTCTAATTGCATGTAGTTCTGAAGGTACTCCAATTATTGACCCATCTATTTCACTGAAAGTAAGACCATTTGGCAGAGGTGGTTCAATTGTCCAATTAGTTACTTCACCACCACCTATATTTGCGACTTCTGAAATAGTATCCTGAAGGAACCATTGGAAAATATTACTTGAATAAAACAAATTTATAGGTGCCTGATGAGAAGTTATTACTCGAATATTAGTAAATGCAGAACCACCGGAATTCGTACCGATGATAGTATGATTACTATCACCTAACTGATTAGCTAGACCAGATATCTCTCCTGATTCCAGTATTTCCAAACCTAACGGCAATTCTGGGATTACTTCCCACGAATCAATCATACCGCCATAAACATAGGGGCTACTAATACCACAAGACTCAGATAGTGTACAGATTATCTGATTATTTGAATAAGATATATTCTCAGGGGGCCTCGATAATATTTCGATATCAATGACAAAAACACTAGAGCCAATGACATTTTTCCCAATTATTGTATAGCTAGTCAATTTATTCTCTGATTCAGGTGTTCCTGAAATGACTCCATTCTCATAATCCAATGTTAGCCCCTCTGGTAGGTCTGGGTTAATGAGCCAATTCTCAGGACCATCTCCTGTAAAACTAGGTGTTAGTGCTTGCATATTTTGTCCGACTACTAATAAAATTGAGTCTTCACCATAATCTAAATTTTTTGGAGAGGTCATCAATCTACAATATTCACCAGTAAAAATTTCATTGTAAAAACAATCCTCTTCTGTAACCAAATTACTTTCACAGGTAGGATCATTTGGTTCCATCTCACAGTCAACTAATTCAGATTTCTCTTCTTCTAAAAAAGTTAGACAACCTGGAGTCAGAATAAGGAATGTCAATAGAAATGCAACTGCTTTGATTGACCTCACATGATTGGTATCAAAGATTTCTTCATAAAGTATATGTTAATGTTCAATCAAGATTGGAGTAAGCAGGACCGCTTTCAAAACAGTATTTTACAGTTTGAAAACTTGATTTGAATAATTTGACATCAGACTTTATTTTCGAAGAATCATCATTCTTAATTAAAGCTCGAGCAAAGAAACTGGCAACATCAGTCATTTCATCAGTCCCCATTCCAACTCTTGTTAATTCAGGAACTCCAAGTCTGAGACCACTAGGCTGCATTGCTTTAGTGTCGCCAGGAAGCATATTCATGTTAGTAATAATTCCTGATTTCTCAAGTTTTTCGGCTGCTTTCTTACCTGCACCTGAATCAATATCACCATGTCTGGTTAAAACTTGGTGACTAGCTGTATAACCTCTATCTTCTGCCAATACATCAAATCCTTCCGCGGCTAATGCTGCAGCTAAGGCTTTAGCATTCGCGACAATGTCTCTTGCATAATCAGCACCAAATTTTTCAAATTCAGCCAAAGCAACTGCTTTACCTGCAACATGATGAAGATGATAGGAGGAGCATGTACCTGGGAATATTGAATTGTTAAGTTTACGATGGAACTTTTCATCATCAGAATCTGATAGAACAAATCCTCCTTGGGGGCCGGGGAATGTCTTATGGCTGCTACCTGTCATTACATCTGCTCCCTCTCTCAATGGATCTTGAAATTCACCTCCTGCAATTAATCCGAGCACATGGGCACCATCGTACATCACTTTTGCACCTACTTCATGAGCCACATCTGAAAGCTCTTTCAGAGGTGTTGGGAAAAGAAAAACTGACTGGCCAAAGAGAGCTAAACTAGGGGACGTTTCACGAATTATTTTTGCAGAAGCATCAATGTCTGGCTCCATTCTATCTATATCCCAGGGATAGGTCACTAGGTTCAAACCTCGAACACCTACTGCACCCATTCTTGCATGTGAAATATGACCTCCGTCTGCGGTAGATACTGCAGTAATTGTCTCCCCTGGTTTCGCTAAAGCCTTCAGAGAAGCAATATTTGACACTGTCCCGGATATAGACTGGATGTTGGTAAATCTACAATTAAACACACGTTTAGCTGATTCAATGCCTATTGATTCAATGGTATCAAAATCTTCACATCCCTGATAGTATCTTTTCCCGGGTAATCCTTCCGCATACCTACCATGAAGATCAGAATTAACTGCTGCTGCAACCATTGGGGAGATTATATTCTCACTTGCAATCATTGGTAAACTATCTCGATAATGAACTCCTGATGATCTAACTGAATCAAGGATTCGGGTGGCTTGGGTTCTTGCTTCCATGACACTTCATGTATAACAGGTCAAAGAGTTTAGCGGAACAAAGTTCTCTAAGTCAATAGGAAAATTTGTAAAAAATATCTCAAAAATATGATGCAAATAATGAGCAAATAAAAATTATCACCCAATAAATACAATAAGTAGTATTCATACGAAATTGTGTATGAAGGGTAAAAAACGTGTTACTACAATTTTGATATTATTACTTGTATTTTCAGTTTCTGAAACTACTTTTGGAAATAGTAGCGGTGTCACAGGTTCGTCAACGAACGGTTGTGGCTGTCACGGAAGTAGTGGTGGAATGACACCTACTCTATCCGGATTACCAAGTTCTGGCTATGAAGGAAATACGTCATATTCATTGAACATTGGAGGGACAGGAGGACCTTCCGGGAATAAAGGTGGATTTAATTTAGATGCAGATTTAGGATCTTGGTCAAACCCAAGTACTAATGCAAAATTACAAAATGGTGAAGTCACACATTCAAATTCTAATTCAAGATCTTGGAGCGTTACGTGGACAGCTCCATCTAATGGTTCTGGAAATGTCACATTTTCTCTTGCAGTAAATTTTGTTAATGGAAACGGTGGAACATCGGGAGATGATTGGGCAACAAATAGTTGGATTATTTCTCAACAAGTAATATCTAACGGAGATTCAGATGGAGATGGTTGGTCGGATACCGATGAAGCATCATGTGGAACTGATTCTTCAGATAATTCATCAGTACCAACAGACACAGATTCTGATGGCATTTGTGACCCGATAGATTCTGATGATGACGGAGATGGTTGGTCGGATACCGATGAAGCGTCTTGTAATACGGATTCTGCAGATAATAACTCGATTCCAACTGATACTGATTCAGATGGTATTTGTAACCCAGTTGATTCGGATGATGACGGAGATGGTTGGTCGGATACCGATGAAGCGTCTTGTGGGACTGATTCTCTGAATTCGAGTTCTATTCCTACAGATACCGATGGAGATGGAACTTGTGATACATTAGATTCTGATGACGACGGCGATAGTTGGTCTGACTCTGATGAAGCGTCTTGTGGGACTGATTCTCTGAATTCGAGTTCTATTCCTACAGATACCGATGGGGATAGGATTTGCGATTTAATAGATGAAGATGACGATAACGATGGTTGGACTGACGAAGAGGAATCAAGTTGTGGCACCAATTCACTAAATTCTAGTTCAATGCCTAGTGATATGGATTCTGATGGAACTTGCGATAGTGTAGATAACGACGATGATGATGATGGATGGTTAGATTCAGAAGAAATATCTTGTGGAACAGATTCACTTAACTCTAGTTCGGTACCAGTTGATACGGATCTAGATAGTATCTGTGACCTAGTAGATTCTGATGATGACAATGATGGATTCTCAGATGAAAATGATGCATTCCCTCTGGATAGTAATGAATGGCAAGATAACGATGGAGACGGAAGGGGAGATAATTCAGATTTAGATGATGATAACGATAATTGGACTGACTTGGAAGAATCTGATTGCAACACTGATCCATTGAATAGTTCTTCAATTCCACTAGACACCGATAACGATCACATTTGTAATCTAATTGATATTGATGATGATGAGGATGGAGTAAATGATGAATCAGATGCTTTCCCATTGGATTCTAACGAATCTTCAGATAATGATGGAGACGGAATTGGTGATAATTCAGATACTGATGATGATAATGACGGATGGTTAGATTCTGAAGAAAATACATGTAATTCTGATTCTACTGATACTGATTCAACGCCTGATGATTTTGATATGGATATGATATGCGATATTATGGATGATGATGATGATAATGATAATATCATAGATATTGAAGATGCATTTCCCAGAGATTCAAATGAATGGTCTGATCTGGACTCGGATGGTATTGGAGATAATTCAGATACTGATGATGATAATGATGGGTGGTCAGATAGTGATGAAATAATATGTGGAACTGAATCTAATAATTCTACATCAATACCAATCGATTCCGACCTAGATGGTTCTTGTAATGTTGTGGACTTAGATGATGATAATGATGGTTTTAATGATGAGAATGATGCTTTCCCAATTGACCCAACTGAGAATAATGATTTAGATAATGACGGCATAGGAGATAATACTGATAAAGATAGAGATGGAGATAATATTGAAAACGATGTTGATATTTTCCCAGATAATCCTAATGAGTCATCGGATAATGATGGAGATATGATAGGAAATAATGAAGATACAGATGATGATAACGATGGGTGGACTGATGACTTGGAAATCGAGTTAGGTTATGACCCACTTGATTCTAATCAATATCCCGTTGATACAGATGAGGATGGAATCGATAACAACATTGATGATGACGATGATGGAGATGGATTCAAAGATACTTTAGAAGATTCATGTGGTTCAGATTCCTTGGAATCAGATTCTATTCCAGCAGATTTTGATGATGATGGAATATGTGATGTTTTGGATGTAGACGATGATAATGATGGAGCAGCTGACACAGTGGATGCATTTCCGTTCAATGCAATAGAATACTCTGATTTAGATGAAGATGGTATAGGAGATAACTCCGATGATGACGATGACGGAGATGGTTGGACAGATTACCAGGAGAGTAAATGTTTTTCAAATCCACAAGATAGTAATAGTTTACCTTCAGATTCAGATAATGATGGAATCTGTGATGAAATGGAATCCACGGAATCATCAGGATTACCGGGATTAGGACTAATCAGCACGGTTTGTATGATTACAATCGCAGCTTTCGCAAGAAGAAAATGATGGCGCCGACAGCAGGACTCGAACCTGCGACCTGTGGATTAACAGTCCACCGCTCCACCAACTAAGCTATGTCGGCCTAACC
>Ga0255759_10003577_pt1 | contig 13605 bp, 10 predicted proteins | sample 101ome_20_FD_179959 | JGI IMG/M metagenome (GOLD analysis project Ga0255759, IMG submission 179959) | Coastal salt marsh microbial communities from the Groves Creek Marsh, Skidaway Island, Georgia - 101404AT metaG (version 2) | ecosystem: Environmental > Aquatic > Marine > Intertidal zone >...
GACGACGACGTGAGCGCCCCACCGATATCGTCGACGTCGACGTCCGCGAAGAGCGCCGCGACGGGGGATCTTCGGTCGTCCGTCGGCGTCGGGTGCATCGCATTCTGAGGACGTTCGCGTTCGATTCGCGATTCGTGTGTGTCTCGTTTTCACGAGTCATGAACCGTCAGATGTGTATGGGGTGAAGCTTTTCTGAATTTCATTCCACCGAGCGCGCGCCGTCACTTGTCGACGGCCGGACGTACGGACCGACGGCGACGGGCGAGAAGACGGACGGGCGAAAGACGGCGCGCGACCGAAGACAGACGCGATGATCATTCCGGTGCGATGCTTCACGTGCGGTAAGGTGATCGGAAACAAATGGGACACCTACCTGGATCTCTTGCAGGCGGACTACAGCGAAAGAGACGCGCTCGACGCGCTGGGTTTGCAGCGGTACTGCTGCAGACGGATGGTGATGTGTCACGTGGATTTGATTGAAAAGTTGTTGAGGTATAACACGCTCGAACGCATGGATGGGGCGTGAGGAAGCGAGGGGTGAGAGACGACTGCGTGTTTAGGTTTATATAGCCGTCGGTTTGGGAAAAGACGACGGATAGGAAAGAGAGAGGAGGGAGAGAGCGCGCGGTGGCGTGCGCGACGCACGGCGTGAGTATTAGTAGGTATAATAAAGAATCGTTTTACAAACAGATGGATCACCACTCTTTCGGGCGGGCGGCTAATTGGGCCGCTTTGTAAGCCGCTTTGCCCGTTTTCCTAGACCCGTCGACGTCTACGAAAGTCTTGACACCGTTTTCATCGGTAAACCAGCGCGTGTGATGCGTCGTCGTCGCCGCCGCCTTTTTCGACGCGGCACCGCGACTCGTTCGGCCGAGTTCAGCGGCGGTGGCGGGTCTGGCAAAGCTCGCGGCGACGGCGGATTTGGGACCGCCGAATTGCCCGGCGTAATCGACGTGTACGATTTCGCCCTCGTGAAAACTCTGCGGCGCGAGCTCATCCACCGGAACAAAGTGTGGAAGTCTCGCGCGCCAAGGTGCACTCGTCTTGATGCTCGTCGTCGGAAGCATCGCCATTCGACTGACGTTTCGAGACGCCGGCGGTGGGTAGCGCCTCGGCGTCTCTTCTTCCTCTTCCCAATCGTCCTCCTCGTAATCGTCGCGAACGCTCGCGTTTCCTCCCGTCCTCCCCGTGTTTTCCTTGGCGAACGGGTTAAATCTATTCGCATCCGCCTGTCTGAACGCCCCGAACGTCTCGCGATCGTCCTCCGTGAGCGCGTCTTCTAATTCTACATCCTCCGCCGCAGTCGTCGGCGTCTCCAGCCGAACCGACGCCGGGCCTAGAACCTCCTTTTCTTTTCGCGCCTCCGCCTCCGCGCTCGCTCGCCTCGCTTCTTCCTGCACTACAAAACTCGGTTTCACCATCAACAGTTCATCCTCGGCGTCTCGATCCGGGTCCGCTTCTGAATCCGAATCGAACCGCGGTCGCGCCGACGCTTTCAAAGCGTCTTCCTCCAACGTCATCTGTTTCGTCGTCGTCGTCGTCGTCGTCGTCGTCGTCCCGCTTCGATCGATGTCGGCGTCGAACGAACCGCTCGGGTAACATTCGTCGCCATCGTCGTCGTCGTCGTTCGAAATCGATGCCTCAACGGCGCGTAACGCGCGAGCCACACCCTCGTCGTTCCAACCGTCTTTGAAACCGTCGTCGTCTTCAGCACCGAACCCGTCTCCACCGGCGTCGTCCCACCCCTCGTCGTCGTCGTCGTCGTCGCCGTCGACGTCCTCATCGCCGTCATCGCCGTCATCGCCGTCGTCGTCGTCCCATCCGTCGTCGTCGTCCCATCGATCGTCCTCCTCGGCGGGCATCTTGTGACGACATCGTTCGTCACTCTGCGTCGCGCGTTCGCCCCGTTCCTTCTTTCTCCTCTCATTAGAGGGGAGGAAGGGCGAAAGCGAATCGGCGAACGAACCGTCCGTCGAGGGCTTTGGGCGCGCGGACAGACCGGCTTAATAAAACGCGCGAGCGGAGCGAACCGAACAACCTTCAATCAGTCATGCCGCAGCAGCAAAAGCGAAGAGGCTCGAACGGCCCGGCTTCGTCGACGACGACCGGGGCGTCGCACGGAGCGTCGTCTTCGGCGCACGGGACGACGGCGCACGCGCGCGTGGGAGTTTTGAAACCGGTGATTTTACCGTCGATGCGCATGGAAACCGGGACGAGCGTGGACGAGGCGTTGGCGGCGTCGAGGGCGTTCGCGGGAAGAGCCACCTGGGGCGCTGGTGGCGAGAGCGGGGGGGGTCGTTCGGGAGGTAGGAACGAGAGTGAACGCGTGAGCGGTGGGGGATCGCCGCACGAGGAAGATGGCGGGGTTGGAGGGCGCGGGGCATCGGCGCTCGGAGGGGCGACGTGGGGCGCGAGCCGCGGAGAAGACGCGCGGAGAGGGGACGACGTCGGGGAGTCGAGACGAGCGGCGGCGGCGGCGGCGGCGGCGAAACCGAAGCCGGTGATCAAGGTTTTGCGGAGGAAGACGGTGGAAGAGACCGGGGCGAGCGCCGAGCGGTCGGCGGATACGGTCTCGAGTCGACCGTCGAAGGCGTCCGCCCCTCAGCCGCAGACGACGACGACGACAAGCGAGCGCGTTCGAGAGGACAAGCCGGTGGATAGGGAACGCATCGTGGACACGCCCGGGAGCGACTTGTTGCAGACGCGCGGAGGCACGGCGCCGGTGGTGTTGCGCCGAAAGCCGGAACCGACGCCGTCGACGAACCAAGAAGAAAACATCCAGCCGGCGAGCGCCGAGGATCCCGATAAGAAGGCTAGAAAGCAACGCGGTGGACGACGAGTGCGCGAGAGGGAAATGAGACGCGTCGAGCGCGTCCAGATGCGCGCGCATAACGAAGCGGGCGAAACCGGCTCGGGTTTACAGAATGTACCGCAACCCGTCGACTCGAATTGGGTAAACGCGTATCCTGGGTACCCATACATGGCGCCAAACACGTACGGAATGGCGTTCTCGGACGCCAATGCGCTGTTTCACACGTTTGCACCAAATTACCAGGGTCACACCGGTCACGTTCCGAACATGTATTACGGCTACGCAGCGGCGCCGAATCCGTATGCGCAGCAAGCGCCGGTGACGGTGCCGACAGACGCGCCGGATATCAAAGCCACGGGCACGTACGGCGGTAAAACGTCAGCAAAGAAGAAGAACGCGGTGAAACGTCTGACGAAGAAACTGGCTGATCTTCCGTCGTCGCTCGGTGCCGAGTTTGGTTCAACGGATGATTTGTCGTCATTCGCGGATCCAGCAAGGGATGACAAATCCGCGACGACGACGACGACGACGACTCCGCAGAACAAACGAGCGCAACGGCGACGCCCCGGCGGAAGACACGCCAAATCGACAACGAAATCGACTAGTCAACAGAACAAAACGTAAGTAAGTGCGACGATAACGACGTCTTACACATAGCCTGAGCGACGCGGACGAGAATGATACGGATACGAGGCGCGGCGAAAGCTGCCGAGCGCTAAACCGCGCCAATTCGATTCAAGACGTCTGTCTCGTCGCGATTAATTTAATTCAAATTCAATTCAATTCTATTCATCGCGCTCTCCAAACGCGTCCAAAACACGCGCGGATCCGTCTCTCCTTCCGTTCCATCAATCCCAAAAGTCCCGCCTTCGCCCGCAAAGTCTCGAACCAATCCGGTCCAATCCGCAAAGTCCCGAACCGCCTCCGTCGCCTCCTCCGCGAGCGCCTCGATCAAAATCACATCCCTCTCCGCCGCCCACCCCGGGTCGTGCCTCCCTTCTCGCGCCTCGACGACGTCCAACCGGGCGTCCACGCAGTCTGGAAAACACTTGGGCACCGCCCGCACGCCTCGAACGCGCACCGAAACCCCCGGCATCGCGTGCGCCCGCGTCGCGCGCCCGCATCCATCGCTCGCGATCATCGCCGCGACGCACGCCGTCGTCACCGACGCCGTCCACGCGCGACGTCGCGACGCCCGTCGCCGTCCCATCGGTTCCGCGGCGACGACTGTCGCACCGAAACGAAAAAGTGCCGAGATTTTTTTCAAAACCAAACTCAAAAACGAAGCGTGCGTTTGACCGATCGACCCCATTCGTCCATCGGTAAAAATAAGGTTTCGTTTCTCGTTGAAGCTGGACCCTTTTTTCTTTGTTTTTGCGCCCAACGAACGATTCGATCGTCGCGCGCGACGCGATTTCTCGACGCGACGACGCGAGGGTGCGCGCGACGACGAGACGCGTCGACGGAAACGTCGATACTGCGAGGTACGAACCGCCGCGTGAGCTTTTTTAACGCGACGACGACGACGACGACGCGTCTTTCAAACGAACGGAATCGACGCGGAAAATGTGAAAAGTGACTGACGGATGCGAACGACTTTGCGACGGACGTAGGGACGAGAGACGACGACGGGACGCGCGCGCGTGGATCCAGTCGGTTGAATCGCGCTTGGTAAACAGATCGCGTCGGTGTCGAACGGGAAAAGAAGATGAGTTACCTGAACGGCGGAGGGGTTGGACCGAGCGGAGGATCCTCCGAAGAAGAACGCGCGCGCCTCGCGCAACAGCACCAACAGCAGCCTCCGTTGGTTGTCGGCGTGCCTTATCCGCCCGGAACGGCACCAGCGTTGACGCCGGAACAGTTTAATGAACTATACGGCGCGCAGTTGAGACAACAGAGGGAGCAATTCGCGTATCACGCGGCGCACGCGGCGGCCATGACGCCGGCGGCGGCGGCGCAAAACGCGAAACTGAGAGAGTTTTGGAGAGAGCAATTGCGAGAGATGGGCGAGGTGACGGATTTTAAAACGCACTTGTTGCCGCTAGCGAGGATCAAAAAGATCATGAAGAGCGATGAGGACGTGAGAATGATATCGAGCGAGGCGCCGGTGTTGTTTGCAAAGGCGTGCGAAATGTTCATATCCGAGTTGACCACGAGGGCGTGGTCGCACGCGCAAGAGAAGAAGCGTCGAACGCTTCAGCGAAGCGACGTGGCGGCGGCAATCACGAAGACGGACATTTTCGATTTTTTAATCGACATTGTACCGCGCGATGATTTCAAGGATGCGGCGAGCGCCGGCGCGGGTCCGGCGCCGACGGGGTTCCCTCCTCCCGGTCAGCCCGTTCCCGCCCAGGTCCAGGCGGCGTTTCCTCCATCTGCGGCGCCGCCCACGGACGCGGGCGACGCCGCCATCAACCCCGCAGACATCTTTCCGCATTCTTAGTTTACACTTTAGCCGCCGCCACTCGCGCCACCGCCGCGCCGTTCGACGCCGACGCGCTCGCGCGCCGACGCCGCGCTCCCTCCGTCCTTCGCCGTGTACGCCACGTTCCATCCCACGCCGCCGACGCCCGCAGAAGAAGAAGAAGACATCGAAGAAGACGAAATCAGCACATTAATACCCGCGAGAACGATTTGTACGCTGTAAAACCGAAACCAAACCATTTTTAACCCGTCTAAAAGGCGCCGCGACCTCCACCGCTTCCGATACCTCCCATCACATCATCATCCCAAAGGTTCACCGAGACGTCGTCCTCGATCGACGCGTCGTTTACCCCATTCGACGAGTGATGACTCGCGACTTGCGATTCATCCCGAGGACCCTCTCCCGAAGGTTTAGTGGGTGGGTGGCTTTTGTGTATTTTATGTACATTGGTGTCACACAGAAGATGGGTCGAGTCTCGATGTCTTCTTCTAGGGGGTAAAACTCGAGTCATGACTCGTCGAATGGGGTAGGTCCCACGCAATCATCCATCATTCATCCATCTTATCGACGACGACGATCGAAGACGCGCGTCGGCACACACCGACGCGCGCGCGACCTCTCACGCGCGAACGCACGCCCGAAAGAACCCCTACCCGTGCGTGTCGCCCACCTGAAGACCGCGAAACGCGATGCGGTGCGTGACGACGACGACGACGACGCACGCCCCGGCGGCGTCCTGCCCAACCCTGATCTGCAAACGCCGAACGACGAGATGTGGAGCACCGGTGAGAGCGACGAAGAAGACGACGGTCGGCGTGGTGCTGTCCGCCATCGCCGCGGATAAGAGGTGCAGAGGCGATGCGATGCCGGTGAAGAGCACCGGGGAGTCTCAGACGAACCCGGAGTTGCAAATCACCGGGGCGAATTGCTCCATCGACGACCCGAGCGGGTGCACGCTGGCGGATTTGGAACTCATGTACGTGGACGCGTTGTGGAACTATTACAACGGAGGACAGTTTACGCTGAGCGATGAGGATTACGATCGACTGAGGGAAGAACTGAACTGGCAAGGGAGCGGGTTCCCGACGCTGCGTCGGTATGAGATTGAGTTTGTGCAGGCGGCGATCTCGTACTCGCGAGGCGAACCCGTGGTGGACGACGGCAAGTACGAGGAACTCAAGCGTCGGGTTAAAGCCGCGGGTAAACGCACCGATGTGACCGCGCTCTTGCTTTACACGAAAGGGAAGCAGTTGCTCGAAGAAGCGGAGTTTGAACTGTTGAGCAAGGAGATGCTGAAGTTAGGAATCGATGTCAGTATGAAGGGGGCGACGTGCACGTTGTCGCAGACGACGGCCGATTTGGAAAACGACACCGGTAGCGTCATCAGCATGTACGCCGCGCTCGGCACGGCGCCGTTACTCATTGGTTTGGCGCCGAGCTTTGTGCTCGGATTCTTTGGCGTCAAGCTTCCGGCGGCGCTCAGCCTGGGTTTCGCGGTGACCGTCTGCGCCGCGCTCACGAGCAAGCTCATCAACTACACCAATTTGCAAAACGCGGAAATCTTGACGGGCGTGTGCCCGTGCTGCGAGATGCCCATCAAGCGATTCTTTGGCGGCGAATCGCCCGTCGACTCTTACGAGCACAAGTGCGCCGCATGCGGTACGACGTGCGTGTTGAACAGACAAAAGCGGCTCATCGAAACCGCCGGCGGTCTCAGATCAGCCTAGGCGAGAGTCGCGAATCGTCGCCGTCGTCGGCGTCGTAGTTTCGAGAGTTTCGAGAGTTTCTACTGCACACGGTGTTTCTCTACTACACGCGCACGAATACTACGTACGTGCGACTGCGCTAATTCACACGAAACATTTAAATAAGAGATTCAGCTCCAACGCGAATGGATGAAGCGCGGCGCGCCTTGTGCCTCTCCAACGAAGAAGACGTGGATTTCGCTCCCCTTTCGTTCGCTAATAAATCGAGCGCGACTCGACGCGCGAATTTTGCTGACGCCGCGTGCACCACCCACGACGTGAATACGGCGCGCTGGAGCGCTCGAGCTCGAGAACGCGCCATGACTTTGATGAATCGCTCCACGAGGGCGTCGCTCGCGTTTCGGCGCTCGCGTTCGGCGCCCGTCGCTTCTCGCCAACGAAGCAAACATCTACGCGTGAGCACCCGGCCTCCAGTCGCCGAGAGCTCAACGGCGAGACTCCAGTGTTTGAGAACGCTCGCGCGCACGCGATTGTCTGTTCTCGATTTGAGATTACGCAGACTTACCGCGACGGAGGCTTGGGATTTCCACGCGTCGAAGTACTCCCCCGCGATTCGGCGCTCGGAACGCCGTCGCAGCGCCCTTAATTTACGCTGAAAGAGAATGCCACGGATCCACGACACGAGCGCGCGCTTCATGAGCTGCGCCTGCGCGAAATGGTCGATGACGCGATCGACTTCTCGCCGCGCGGCGAGCTCTGCGTCGGCGTTCTCTCTTTCTTTTTCGTACGCGCGGAGACGTCGCAATTCATCCGCGTTTGACTCAACGTCTCGCTCGAGCTCTTCAATTCTTCTCCAAGCCGCGTCTCTCTCCTGGATGAGAACGCGCGCGCGCGCGTTCGCGCTGCTCACCATGGTTTCTAGATCGGATCGCTGCGCTTTGAGCGCCGCCGCGGCGTTGGACTCAGCCACTTCGAGCGCCGCGTCTGATGAGAGCCGCTCGCGTCGCAGCTGTTCTCGCAGACTGTGAACCTTTTCCTCTCGAGACGACACCTTTTTCAGCGCCTGTTCGAGGCGATATTTGAGCTCGTCGCACACCCTACTAATGCTCTCCTGCCCGGCGACGTGGGCCTCCACCTCTAATCGAAGCGCGCGCACTTCATTCTCCAACGCGACGACTCGCTTGTCGTCGCCACCGATACTGTTATCCGTAAACGACGGCGCGAGAACGCGAGAACGCGTCTTGCACACCGCCATCTCCGCGAACGTCGGCGAGTTTTTATGCGCCTCCATCGCTTCCGCGATGCGTCTAATCTGGCTCTGTTCCGCTCCGATTTCGGCGGCTCGCGCGTCCTCGAGCGATATCCCGCGTTCCCTCACCCGCGCCAACGCCTTTTCTCGAGCCTCCCGTCGCATCGCATCGATCTCATCCTTCGTCATCGATGCCTCGTAGTCACAGTTTCTCAGAAACACCGCGCTCGACGGCGGTTTCCTCTTCGGTACCGCTTCGTCCGCGCCTCTTCTTCTTCTTCGAACCGTCTCGTCCAACTCGGCGTGCACGAGCGACATGCGCGCCAATCTCTCGAGTTTCACTCGCGTCACCCGCGTCCCCACGATTCCATCGTACGTCGTCGGCTCGTCCTCGGTTTCATCCCCGGACGGTTCGTCCTCGGTTTCATCCCCGGACGACGTCGACGCGTTTTCATTCGACGTTCGCGTCGTCGTCGTCGTCGTCAGAGCTGGTGCTTCCAAACTGTTTCGCGTTTGGATTAATTTGTAATCACCCCCGTCGTCCGAGCTCTCCACGTCGCTCCCAGCGCTCGCGTAATCGTCGTCGTCGTCCGTGACGTCCCCCGGGGCGTCGCGCGACATCTCACCGACGACTCGACGGGTCACCGCGTTGAGATGTGTCGACCGAAAGTCGTCAGCCCGTCAGTCAGTCTGGGTGCGCTCGGTCTGATTGCTGTCGGCAGTATGCGACGCGCATTCTGGCCATCGGTCGTCGCACGCGTCGCCGGGGACGTCGTCGCGCGCGTAGAAATCATCGGGATGGCGCCGTCGACGAGCGCGCGGGGGACGGCGCTCGCGCGCGCGTTCAGAGGACGAAACGGTGATGTTGAATGTCGTTTGCGCGGGAAAACCATCAAGGACAACAACGCCGCGTTCGGTCGCGTCGCGCGACGGTTGTCGTCGTCGACGTCGGTGTCTCGCGTGCGAGGAAAGATTGATCCACGCGTGCGACGCGCGGCGCCGGTGAACGCCGCGGAGGCGTCGGGGGCGTCGGTGGCGGGCGACGCCGGTTTGCGAGCGGTGTCGCGCGTGGACGCGTTGTCCAAAGCGCACGAGGACGCGACGCGATGGATCATATTTAGTGATTTACACGTGAGTAAGCGGACGATGGAGACGTGTAAAGAGGTTTTGGAGCGCGTGCACGCGGAAGCGGTGGAGAAGAAGTGTGGGGTTTTGTTTCTGGGGGATTTTTGGCACGCCAGAGGCGCCATTCCGGTGGAACCGTTGAACGAAGCGCTGGCGCTCATGTCGAGCTCGAAATGGACGGCGCCGACGATTATGATTCCAGGAAATCACGATCAGGTAACCGCGGGTGGGATGAGTCATGCGCTGACGCCGCTTGCGGCGTCGAACGAGAATATCGTCGTTTTCGATGGACCGACGTTGTACAACGGAGCGCTTTGGTTGCCGTACAGAAGGAATTCCGACGAATTGAAACGCGCAATTCACGAATGTCGCGGGGAGTTCAACGCCATATTCTGTCACGCAGACGTCATCGGTGCGTCTATGAACGAAACGTTTCAAGCGAGGGATGGGCTCGATCCCGCTCTGTTTGGTGGCGCAAACACGTACACGGGGCACTATCACAAGCCGCACGTCGTGCCGAACACAAACATCACGTACGTTGGTTCGCCTTACGAAGTATCGCGGTCAGAAGCGGGTCAGGTGAAGGAGCTCATCATACTCGATTCTGGGAAATGGGTCGAAGGCGAGAATGAGAGGGTGAAACTCGACATCGGACCGAAGCATTTCGCCGTCGAGGGAGTGGAGGCGTTCGTTCCTTCGTCGGCGAGAGCGGGAGACATCATCAGATGGACTCTGCCGATAGACGCCATCGAGTCTGCATCAGACGCCGTACCCGCAGTCATTCAAAAGGCTCGGGACGACGGGTTCGTAGTGGAAGTGTGTTACGTCGCGAAAGAGTTGCCGGCGCGGATACCACAAGCGGAAGAATTAGGACCTGCTGGATTGTTTGACGCGTACGCGGCGGCGAGCGACATGCCGACAAGCGTGAGCGCTTTCGGGCGCGAGGTACTCCAAGAAGTCGCCGCGGCTGAGGACGCGCCTGAAACGCGCTTACGAACAAGGGGCGTGAATGTTTCTTTCGATGCCGTCGAAGTTGAAGGCTTTGGTACGTTTCAGTCAACGACGCGTTACCCGCTCAATTCGAGAGGCGTTTGCGTCGTCGTGGGAGAGAACCAGACGGACACGTGTTCCGATTCCAACGGTGCAGGCAAGACTACGCTCGTGATGTCACCGATGTGGGCGCTCACAGGTCAGAGCGATTTGCGAATCGATGGTGGCGGTTCGGGTCGCACCCTCACTAAATCAGACGTCGTAAACGACTCAGCAAAGTTTGGCCGAGTGAGACTCGAAGGATACGTCAACGGCCACACGCCATTCTGGGTTGAGCGTAAGGTGAACAAGACAAAGCTCGTGAGCTTGAAGTATGCCATCGATGGTGAAGAGAAAACCATGGCTGAAGCAAAGCTGACGCAACAAGGCATAGACGAAGATCTCGGCGCGGCAATCATCGCCAACACGACGTTTCACGGCCAGCACACTGTTGGAGCTTTGCTTGACGCCAACGATGCCTCTTTGAAGGCTGCTCTCGGAAAGCTAGTCGAGGCGGACACATGGACGAGAGCAAAAGACATTTCTCGCAAGCGCGTGGGCAACGCCCGATCTAACGTCAACGCGATGACAGCCGAGGTCAAGGCTCGAGAGGATTACATCTCGCGCACTCGAGTGAGAAAGGAGCAAGCCGAACAGGAGAGCACCAAGTGGGACGATCAGCACCGTAGTCGAATGAGTGAACTCGAAGCCAACTCGACGGCTGCGTCTGAAATTTTCGTGAAGTGCATGGCGAGGACGAATCAGTACTTGGAAAGATTACGACGCGCGAGCGAAGCGCTCGAAGTGATGATGGGCGAAGCGGAGCGAATCATCGACTCTTCTCGTAACGACGCCGAAGACGCAGCAAAGCGCTTCGAGTTGCGAGAGTCAGAGTTGGAGCACAAAATCACCACCGTGGAGGGTGATATAGAGCGTTTGAATGCGACGGTTCGGGATCTTCAAGCGAAAGAGGCGAGCGCCGGAGCGCTGGGACAGCAGACACACAACGCCGTCGGCATGTTTGCGGGTGTAGGCAACTCCCACTCGCACCCTGACGGCGTCGGAACGTGCGATAGGTGCTTGCAGCCGATCGATCCGACGCATCACAAAGAAACCCTAGATAAGTTAAAAGAGGAAGCCAGATCAGCCGCTCTGGCGCACGGTCAGACGATTCAAAACTTGAAACAGTCAGTCGCCATGTTGAAGCAGGCGACGGAAGAGCGCCGCAAGCTCAATGAAGAAGCCGCTTTCGCGCGCAAGGCTGAGAGAACGCGCGCTGAATCGAGTGCGACGGCGTCGTCGAACGCCACGGATCAGCTCAGACACGCTCAACGATCTTTGAATGTGATTTCGAGTGCTGTCTCTCGCGCTGAAATGCTGTTGGGCTCGGCTCCAGAGGCTGTCGTCAAGAGAGCGCTAGCCATGTCCGCTGATGAAGCTTTCAAACAAAGTCCAATGACCATGGAGGAAGGTTCTTCATCGGGCTTGCTCGTCGGTCTGGATCCGGCTTTGATGTCGGGATCTTCATCCATTGAAACCGAGACGAAAACGTTTCAAGCCAACGCGTCGATGAACGTCGCCGACACTGACTTTGTCCGATCTCTCGTCAAGGATGCCGAGGACACCATCGCTGAAGGCGAGAGGGCCGCTCGAGACGCGACGAGACGAATCCAGGAGCTGAACGACTTTGCTCTCGCAGCGCATTCAAACCCGCACACGAGCGCGTTGGAAGAATTGAATGCTCAGCTTGAAACCGAGGGTGAATCGCTTGCCAAGCGCGTCTCTTCTCTAGGTGAAGCGAAAGAACTCTTGGGCATCGCTCAAGCTGCGGACAAGGCTTTTAGTACGAAAGGCATTCAGAGTTACCTTTTTGAAAGCGCGCTCGGTGATCTGAGCGCGCGTGTTGGACAGTACATGGACGCGTTGACTGGCGGCGCGTTGACGCTCGAGTTGAGGCCAGCCGGCGCCGGCGCCGAAATGGACGACGAATCAGACGCAGTGGATGACGAAACGGATGGTGAAACAGACTCGAAAAAGAACAAGAAGAAGAACGCCAAGTCGACCATGAGCGCGACGGCGGCGGAGCGTATCGAACGTGTCATCCACGCTAGACGCCCCGATGGAAGTCTGATTTCCAGAACGCTTCGACAGCTCTCTGGAGGTGAAAGACGCCGCGCGGCGCTCGCCTTGGCGCTCGCCTACGCAGACTTGGCGTCTGAACGATGCGCGGTCGCGTGCGATACGTTGGTTCTGGACGAAGTGCTTCAGCATCTCGACGCCGAGGGCATCGCGAGAGTCACGTCGCTATTGCGAGCGCTCCCAAAGCGCACCGTCCTGCTCACGTCGCAGGCAGACTCTGCCACCGCGCATCTTTTCGACGTCGTCGACAAAGTTGTCAAGGGAACGCACGGTTCTGGAGTCGTCGTCGCCGCCGGCGAACACGCCATGCTCGAGGAAGAGGCCACGTCGTAAATGTAGATATTTCCTAGCCAGACGAGTTGAAAACCAAAATTGCTGCTATACCTTACAAAGAGCTAAAAAGAAAACAACCGAGCGACAACCTCTTCCCGTCTCGATCGTCCATGATGATGATGGGCGCACTCAAGCCTCTTCTTGGTCGTTTTCGAAGCGTTTCGTCGCCCTCCCCTTGCACTGAAAAGCTTTTCGTTTCGCTTCAAAGAGGCGCTTCTTCACCACTTCCTCCGCGTCGTCACCGAAATCCTCGTCTCGCGCATTCGGATCGTGAAACTGCACGCGCGTCTCCTCTTCACACATACCCTCATCCGTCTGTTTCGCCGATCCCGCCGCCTTTTCTTCGCTCTCCCCTCGCACATCCGCGCGAATCAAGTCGTGCAACTTGGCCATGACTTCCTCGTGTTGTCGTTCCCGCTCCCTGATCCTCTCCTCCTCCGTCGTCTCGTCCACCTCAACGTCGTTGAACAGCTCTCTCGGCGGCGAGTGCCACGGCGTTTCGATCTCCTCAATCTTCATCGTCGCCGACCGCTCCGCAAAGTTTTTCGCCAGGTTTTGTTCGTTCCAACGCACGCACTTTTGTCTCTTTTGGTGTCCCGACGTCGTCGTCGTCGTCATCGAATTCCCGTTCCCGTCGTCATCGATCGACATCGGCGTCGTCGGCGTCGACGGCGTCATGTTCCGCCCCGTCGTTTCTCCCTCTTCGTCCGTCGCGTCGCGTCCGTCGCGCGTTCGTCGCGCGTCCGCCGCGTCGTGATCTGTCGTGACTCACCAATCAATCACTCCG
>Ga0255759_10003579_pt1 | contig 13597 bp, 11 predicted proteins | sample 101ome_20_FD_179959 | JGI IMG/M metagenome (GOLD analysis project Ga0255759, IMG submission 179959) | Coastal salt marsh microbial communities from the Groves Creek Marsh, Skidaway Island, Georgia - 101404AT metaG (version 2) | ecosystem: Environmental > Aquatic > Marine > Intertidal zone >...
GGGCCAACCTGATAGATCATTTGAATCGCTTTTGCTAAGCCGCACGAGGCGACTCATACTTGATATCCCAAGTGCGGGTAGCCGCTCGTTTCGCTGACCCGCCAATTGAATCATGACGTGCGTCTTTACTTGACTAGAAAGACGAAGAAACGCCTTGGTCTTGGCCTTTGCCTAGTCCGATACCTCGATAAAAATTGGATTGGCATAAAACCAAAGATCCGACCAAGGATCTTCCCCTATGGGGTCTGGTGTCGGTTCTAGTTCCTCAGTATTGGTGCCTCGCAAGCGAAGATACGCGTTGCCCGACGCTTCGATCGTGGTTCTGATCAGGCGCTGGTCGCCTTCGCGCTCAAACGCTTGCCATTCAAAGCGCTCAATCACTTGGGTTGTGGGGTTCTGCGCGAGATCAAGATTCTCCTGCTTACCCATCACTTTCCCCGAAATTAAATCAACGCGACTCAGTTTCGGATACGCACCTGACGCATTGGGCTCATTAGACTCAGTCAGCTTGACTGTCAGCGTGAGAGACGTACCTCTCGTTGTCTTTAACGTCCCACCGATCGATGCCGTTGAGACACCGTCTGTCAAGGACACATCCAGGGCTGAGAGCAAACCACCCGTCGCAACGAACATCCGCCCTGATCTGAGTGCTTCGAGGATCGCGCTGTGATTCTTTTCTGCGTAGACATAGGTCTTTGAGTATTCACCTGGCCAAAAATCGATACCGCCCTCAGAGTAGTGAATGTGCGAGTCCGAATTCGCGGTAATCCACCAGCGGCGACCCTCGCCAAGCATGGCATCCCAAAACCCGCCGACCTTCGCCGTCATTTGATCGAAGCCACCCATTGTGGGAAAGCCGCGACCATAGGCACCCCGCGCATACACCCACGCCGGATACTGCCCCCGATCATCGGTTTGGCGAAGCTCCGCAGCCTGATGCCCTGGCGCACCCTCCATACCCACAGCAATCGTCGGCGCCGCATCATTCCATCGCCTCAGCTCTGCTGGCGAGGTCAAACCGAAAACGCCCGCTTCTTTCGCGCTGCGGCTTGGGTGGTGCGCGATGATTACCGGCGGCGGGTGTATTGATTGTGCGAAGGTCAAAGCATCGAGCATCTTCGCCTCTTCATTGCGTGCGCTATCCACCGGCCAGGCTTCTTTCGCATCAAATCGATGCTCATAAGCTGCCACGTTTTCCGCTTCGCGCTCGGTCTTGGGCATGATGATCGATGAGTGGTCGGCACCGGGCGTGTTCAGCTCGAGTCCAAGAAACTGAATCACCTCCGGCACGGCCGCTCGAGAGGCCTCGAGCGATGGGTAAGTCATCTCCAAGCTCAGCTTGCTGTGATTCGGCCCACCATGATCTGTGGCCACCATCCAATCCAAGCCAAATGTTCGCGCCATCACAGCATTCCTCTCGATGGAGTACTTTGCATCGCCTCCAATGACCGGTTTTGGCGGCTCACTATCATCCCAACCCACGCTGTTTTCGCTATGAATGTGATGGTCCCCCGCTAGCCATGTTGGCGCTGCCGTAGTCTGCACAGCCAGCAAGCTAAGTATCGCGGCCCAGATCAGCCTACGCTTAACATCGGGTCTTGTTTCACACATCACACGCGTGTCTCGCATTGGCCTCTCAAAGGTTGCCATTCTCTGTGTTCCTCACATTCGATCTCTTTTTGGGCAATACTTATGCCCGTTGCTCAAGCGCCTTCGGCTTGGCTCTCGCACCTTCGGTTTAACTCTGGCGCTTTGGCTTGCGCAGGGTGAGATTCGCCATTCCGCTGAAAGCTCAAGTTGTGCCTTACTCGGTCAACGTAATCGGCCGACCCTCGAGCGCATCAAATGATCTCTCGATCTCTGGTGAGTTCGCAATGCGTAGAAAGTCGCTAACCCTCTCGTCTTTCGCCTTGGCCACCTCAATGCAGGCGCCCTATTCAATCTCCGGAACTCACACCCTATTCTCCCGGGCGAGACTTCGCCAAGACTATTAACCCCAACAAGTTCGATGGCTTGCGCCACGGCATTCGAGCCATCGCTCTCTCTCGAACGCAAGACCGGTAATTGCACAGGTACGCCGCCTCTCACTCCGAATCATGGCTTTGACACTCTAAGCTCAGGTTGCTTAAGCGCCTCTGTCTATTAGAGGCAGCTGATTAAATATAGGCTTAACTTGCGCCACGGGGTCAAACGCGATTTAACTCTGCTCGAGCAATTCAACCCAATTACCGTCAGGATCTTCAATCATACAAATGCGTACGCCCGGTCGAATTTCTCGCCCTGTGATCACGATTGAACGCCCTGCCGACTTACAAGCCGCTTCCGCTTCGTCAAGGTTGTCCACGGAGATTGTCAGGTAGCGAATACCTGTACCACCTGCTAGCCCCCCCGGGGGATTAGAGGCCTCAGGCAGTTTGGCAGGTGCTAGGAGTTTAATGACCGTTTGCCCACAGGTGTATCGATGCATCAAGACACCTCCAGGCATTTCAATCTCACCCTCCTTGGGTAGCCCGAGTTGCTGACCATAGAATGCAAGCATCGCGTCTGTGTTCCGCATCACGATACCCAAATCAATTGCGCCCTTTGTCACATTCACAGCCATCTGTTTCTCCTCTTTTGATCAATTGTTGTTTGGGCTGCTAAACCCGTCGCTTTTTTGAATCCTGCCTCGCCGCCCCATGCAAAACGTGCATGCTGCGCGCTTCAAGCGCGAGAATTTGTCATCCCCTGTCAGCGGCCACACATGCCGAGTCGGCTTAGTCGGTTTTAGCTAGGGGCAGAAAAGCCCAGTGGTGTAAGCTCTTCTTGCGCTTACCGCCATGGTCCGATCATGTCACAAGACACCACCCGCTTCACAAAAATGTTGTTCCTCATCCGGCGCCGGCCGCACACCACGCGAGACGCGCTGATAGTTCAGTGGTTCAAAAATCACATGCCTGCCGTGATCGCAGCCCAATCTGCTGCGAAAGCAAAAGGATTTAATCACGCGACCCGTTACTGGGCGACACTGTTCCAAGAAACTGACGGTTCGCCATGGGACGGCGTCGCACAACTTTGGTTTCAGGCACCAATGCCCTACCCGGAAGAGCCCTTTGGCACCCGCCCTTCCGATTCGTTTCAGGAACAAGCAGAGCCCTATCACGCCTGGGAGACAGAAGAGACAGTCCTATTTGACCACTTGCCCATCGCGCAAGGCCTGACGCTGAACGAACCTTACCCAACAACACGAACATCCATGCATCGCATCACGCTGCTGATCCCTGCAGAATCCGGTTCCATCGATCTGCCAACGCTCAATCACTGGCTAAGACAAGACATTGGCTCTATCCAAGACCAAGCTGAAGCGGTGGGATGTCTCCGCTTCGCAGTTTCCCTTAGCACGCAGCCCAACCGCGACCCCTACTTGGGCGTTATTGAGTTTTACTTTGCCCGTGCGACCGAGTGGCCAGCCTTTTCCGCTCAGTTACGTGACCCCTTGCTTCAAGCGCTCCTTACATCCGCGTCCACTGAGCGCTACTTCAGTGATACCGAGTTCATTGGAATTCCTTGAATACGACTGATCTCGCCGTGGTCCTCAATTAAGCTTTTCAGTGAATTCACTCTCACAGGATAGAAGCGAAAACATTGGCCACTCAGTTTCTACAGCGAGCTCAGCTGGGTCTTTACGCGCCTCACACACCCACTTATTGTTTGACTCTCTTCCACTCGCTGAGCTGGCACTCTGATGTCCGTTGATGAATTGGTCTTTGACCCTTATTCCGATGCGTTTACAGCTGATCCCTACTCAACTTATGCGCAGCTGCGAGCTCGGTCCCAGCCCACCTATTATGAACCCATGGATATCTACTTACTTCCTTGGTACGACGCAGTCGATGCCGCTGCACGCGATGGGCGCATGCATCGCGGCGCCGAATCCATCTTCTCTGAAACCACACGTAAACAAGAGCAACGGCGAAACAATTGGCATGACATGCCTAATCACGAACGATTCGTGCAATACAACTTACTCGAACAGGACGGCACGAATCACCGAAAGCTTCGCTTGGTGGTCATGCAGACTTTTACGAGAACCATGGTGGCTCGACACCGATTAATGATTCAAACCTACGTCGATGAACTGCTGAGACCGCTACTGGAAATGGATACCTTCGATTTCATCGAGGATTTTGCCTGCCATATCCCAGGCCATGTGATCGGCCGACTATTGGGCTTGCCCAGCCAAGATTGCGGACAATTAAGACAGTGGGTTGAAGATATGGTTCGGTTCTTCGACGTCGACCGGAGCGCGGCCAAGAAGGTCTTGGCTGAATCAGCCACCACCGAACTCTATCAGTACCTGCGCGACGAGATTCGATCGCGAAAGGATTCTCGCGGAATAGATTTGCTCTCGACGCTGATTGACGCGAAAGACGGTGGCACCATCGACGAAACTGAACTCATTGCCACTGCGATGCTCATTCTCGCCGCCGGTCACGGCTCCACCATTGATGTCATGGGTACCGGACTTTCCCATCTCTTAAGCCACCCGGATCAACTGGCGTCGTTACGGCGCGACCCGACGCTGATCCCCTCTGCGATTCAAGAGATGTTTCGATACGAAACGCCCCTGCCCTTTTTTCATCGCTACATCAGTGAACCTATGAGGATCAAAGGGATGGATTTCCACCCAGGTCAAAAGGTGGGACTCCTTTATGGCGCGGCGAATCGAGACCCTGCGTTTGTAGAGAACCCCGACACTTTCAACATTCGTCGACCTTCCAATCGTCATCTCGCATTCGGTCGGGGCGCACATTTATGCCTGGGTAATCATTTATCAAGACTGGACATGGAAGTGATTTTCGAAACCCTGCTGAGACAAACCCGAGGAATGGAACGCGTTGATCCGTATCTTCAGTATCGACCTGGCCTCTCGACTCGTGGCCTGACCCATCTCTTTGTCGCGCTCTCGCCGGCCTAAGGATAGGCACCCTTTGAGCACGTCCAGCATCCTTTCTACACGTTGCCACCGCAGATCATGAGCCAAAGACTCTCACGCCGATCCTTTCTAAAAGCCGCAGGTTTGGCATCCACTCTCAGTATCAATGGGTTGAGGGCCCAGTCCCGACCGCAATATACCGTGGTTGGCGCGGGGATCGTGGGGGCGAGCATCGCCTACCATTTGACGAAAGCTGGCGCCCACGTAACGCTCATCGATGTCCTTGGTCCCGCTCGCCTCGCCAGCCGTGCAACCTTCGCATGGATCAATGCCACTTGGGCGAAGCAACCGAAGCACTATCATCGGTTAAGCCAATTGAGCGTCGCGCTTTGGCACGACCTCCAAAAGTCACTCGATTTACCGATTCAATGGCAAGGCTCCATCGAATGGTTTGAATCAGAGGATCGTCAGGCGCGTCTCGCTCTCGATATCGAAGAACAGGTGACTTGGGGCGAACCCGCGAGAATGATCAAGCAAGCAGAGGGCTTGGCACTTGCTCCAAACATTCATTTTGGTCGTGCGAACACCGCTGCGTTTTCACCCAACGACGGGGCTGTCAATGCTGCCTTCGTCACCGAACGCTTGGTTCAAGCGGCGAAGGCGCTGGGCGCAACCTGTCGATTTCCGTGCGCGTTGATGGACGCGACACCCAATCATCTCGGAACCACCGTCCATACTTCAGAGGGTGATTGGCACGCTGATCAGCTGATTCTGGCAACCGGTGCTGCACGCGTTGTTCCCGGCAGACTGGCGGGCATCGACATCCCGCAGAGAACCACACCGGGCATCATCGCGGTCACAGCGCCGGGTCCAGCTTGGCCCCGTGGTCTCAGCACCGGGCGTACATCTTCATCAGCAACTTGATGGCCGCTTAGTGATTGGCGAACAAGCCGGCGCACCCGACAGCCACAGGGATCGACTCCACAACCGACCCACTGAATTTCCGACCGCTTCGCTCAGCAAAACCCACGGCGAGCGGCTCATGACGCTTGCGCGAACCTATCTGCCATCGATCGATCAATTCACCCTCGATCAAGTGATGATTGGTTGGCGACCCCTCCCCATCGATGGTCATCCGGTCCTAGGAACCAGCGCATCCAACCCCTATCATTACCTCGCCATCATGCACAGTGGTGTGACTCTGGCGCCCATCATTGGCCATCTCGTTGCAGAGGAACTTTTAACCGAACAACCCAACCCCTTGCTCGAGCCATACAGACCGAGCCGTTTTGAAGGCCGGGGCTGATTGTGAGTTGCGTGCACCCTACGCAACCCGATAGAGTCTCGACCAGCAAAGACGAAGCTTCGAGGCATCAACCCACACAGAGCAATAAGGCCATCATAGCGCTGAGAACATCAGCCTCGAGTTTGACGTAAGCGAGGCCGTTCGTCGTCTACACACCCATGCATGGAATCTCATTCGCTTTATGAATTGGCTAAATGACCATTGGCTCGCCGTACTATTTCTCGGCCTCTATACCCTGGTGCTGCTCTACAACGCCTATCTTGGGAGCCAAGCAAGTAAGGGGCTCGACGGGTACATGGTGGGCAATCGCGCCATGGGCGGGGTCATTGTCGGGATCTCGTTTTTTGCAACCTTTGCTTCAACCAATAGCTACATCGGTCATGCAGGCAAGGGCTACGCCTATGGACTGCCGTGGCTCACAATGGCGGTCTTACTGGTGCTGTTTAGTTGGATCTCCTGGCGCTGGATTGGACCGCCGCTGCGGCGATTTGCCAGCGAGTGGGACGCACTGACCATTCCTGATTTTCTCGGCAGTCGTTTCGTGCCGGTGGGACCCGCGTCAGATCGACACCCTCTTCGGCTTGCGGCTGCTATCGTCATCGTGTTCTCGAGCTTGCTCTATCTGCTCGCCATCTTCAAAGGCGCGGGCCATCTCTTTCAGATCTTCTTAGGCATTGATTATGAGATGGCCGTGGGCGTGACTTTACTCATCGTCGTGCTCTATACCTCCGTGGGCGGCTTTGTCTCGGTGGTCAGAACAGATGCGATCCAAGGCATCCTCATGCTGCTCGGTAGTGTGATGATGTTCTACTTTGTGACCCGCGCGGCAGGCGGGGTCAGCGCCATTACTGAGCTCAAAGCAAACCCTGAAAAATCGTTCCTCTTCGAGTTTAATGGCGGCATACCGTTCGCCGTTCTCCTTGGCGTCTCGCTCTCGGGCGCGCTCAAATTGCTCGTCGACCCGAGGCAGATCTCGCGCTTCTTCGCTCTAAAAGACGATGCCGCAGTGAAGCAAGGCATTTGGGTTGCAGCTGTGGGCCTTGGCATCATCCTCTTTTGCCTTTTCCCCATCGGCATCTATGCGCAGCTGATTCTGCAGGATGTTGGGGACACGGATTTGATCGTCCCGACGCTAGTGAGTGACCCAAGCATCTTCCCGTTCTGGGCTGCCGACTTCCTAATTGTTGCGATTGTGGCAGCAGCCATGTCGTCAATGGACAGCGTCCTGCTGGTAGCCGCCTCAACGCTATACAAAAATCTCATCGCGCCCTTCAGCGTTTCGGCGCACCAATTGCGGTGGACCCGAGCTGCGGTGATTGGCTTTGCCATCGTATCCGCAGGTCTGGCGTTGAACCCGCCCGGCGATATTGTCGAAATCACCATCTTCTCGGGCAGCCTCTATGCAGTGTGTTTCTTTCCGGCTGTTGTCCTCGGACTGTATTGGCATCGGGGAACAGCGCGTTCGGTACTCTGGTCGATGAGCGTCGGCACCTTCGTGCTGCTCGGGTGGATATTGCTAGGGTATAAGCAACACCTCCACGAGGTGTTCCCCGCACTCTCCGCCTCTATGCTCATCTACTACCTTAATGCTCGGTTAGATCCTGCGCCTTCCCCTCAAGCACTGGGAAACTAACCAAGGCGCTGCGCAATCCCAATACAACGCAAGTATCCTAGTAGGACGCTTCCCTAATCTTGATCGCCCGTGGTCATTCTGAGCTCATTAGCTCCTATGCCAAGCGATCTCAAGGACCATGCGTCCCGTACTTACTGCATGTCTGGTTCAACTCCGATCAACATCGTCTGGTTCAAGCGCGACCTCAGGGTGACAGACCACGCTCCGCTGGTCGCAGCTTCATCAGGGCCAGTCCTACCTGTCTATATTTTTGAACCCGACTATTGGCAGTTGCCGGATACCAGCCCCATTCAACACGCGGCGCTCGAGAGTGCGGTCTCGGACCTGAGCAGCTCGCTTTTACAGATGGGTGCGCCGCTTCTCGTTCAATCAGGGAAGGCCATCGATGTATTTAAATCGCTCTTGAAGGCCTACCCCGTCGCTCAAGTGGTGTCTCACGAAGAAACTGGAAACGCGTGGACCTACGATCGAGATCGAAAGGTCGCTCGGTTCCTCAAAGCATCAGGTATCCCTTGGGTGCAATACCCATCAAACGGCGTGATTCGGCGGCTTGGCAATCGAGACGGATGGTCAAAACGCTGGCACCAAACCATGCACGAGACGCTCATTTCACCTCCTTCAGCGCTTTCAGGCGTCGAATCAAGAGCAGTGGATTCGCTCTCAGTTGCTACACCTGACCTCAAAGGTGCGAAAGGGCCTAGGCTCATTGCGACGCGGGCTACTGCCATGACCGCGCTCAGTTCCTTTCTCCAGGCGCGCGGTGAACGCTACCACACCGAAATGTCGTCCCCACTCAGCGCGGAAGCCGCTTGCTCAAGGTTATCAGTGCCTTTGTCACTGGGATTAATATCGATCCGAGAGGTGTACCAGCAAAGCCAAACCCAAGCGCAAGCGGTCAAAGCTGATCGCACCGCCTTCCCGTCTACGTGGCCCAAAGCCCTTCAAGCATTCGGCTCGAGGTTAAGGTGGCATTGCCACTTCATCCAAAAACTCGAAGACGAACCTCAGATCGACTTCAACACGATGCATCCTGCTTATGAGTCAGTGCGATCTGATTCGAACGCAGACAGGCTGCAGGCCTGGCAAGAAGGTTGCACCGGTTACCCCATGGTGGATGCCTGTATGCGCTACCTCAAAGCCACGGGATGGCTCAACTTTCGAATGCGCGCCATGCTGGTGAGCTTTGCAAGTTACCACTTATGGCTTGATTGGCGAGTCACAGCACCCTACCTCGCGAGCCTTTTCGCAGATTACGAGCCTGGGATTCACTACAGCCAAGTTCAGATGCAATCTGGAACCACAGGCATGAATGCTGTTCGGATCTACAATCCGATCAAGCAAGGTCTCGATCATGACCCCGAAGGGCTGTTCATCAGACAGTGGGTCCCGGAACTCGCTCACGCCGATCATATTCACGAGCCCTGGAAGCATCCGAATTCGGTACGCGGCTACCCAGCGCCTATCGTTTCGGAATCCGAGGCACGACGGTCAGCGTCCAGCAAAATTTACGCCCTTAGACGCTCTGATCAACACCGAGAACAAGCGAAGACCATCGTGGCAAAACACGGCAGTCGCAGCGCGCGGCGATTTGGTCAGACAAAAAGAAAGAGTCACGTTTCGTCTAAAGCAGCCATTACTGCAACTGCGCAAGGATCGCTCGCGCTCGACCCATAAGTCAGTCGGAGATAAAGCGAGACGAAGGGAACCTAACCCCGGCCCAAAGGTGACCGAGCTTGCACGGCATTCAACAACTGGCTACAAACGCCAATCAAGGAGGCCTCTGATGCGATCCAAACACCCCCTCATTCAATGCTGCCTTATTCTCGTCTGCTGCTCAGCCATGTTTACGAGCGCCGATGAAAATCAGGGCTCACCTTCTCCTTGCGTGTCACAATCACCGACGCTGGGTGATTCCGCCTATTGGGCAACAGAGGCTGTCACTCAATACGCTACTCAAGACTACCGAGGCGCTGTTCAGACCGTCGATGCGTGTTTTGATATCTGGGCACCTGAAGCAGGCCAGGCACAAAAAAGCATGTTCGACGACGGCGTTAAATGCCCAAGAACGGGCCGCGTGTCGAAGAAAACCAAGGCAAAAATTCAAGAGAATTACCTCATGAACGATGTTTCGATGGCGCTTTGGGCCAAAGCTCGGTCATTGCACGAGCTGGGCGACGTTGAACAAGCAAAAGCAGCGTACGGTCAATGCGTGTATATGGCATGCGGCCGGGCATGGGATCCCAAAGGCTGGTTTTGGAGCCCGGCGGAAGACTGCGCAACATTTGCCAGAAGGCTGTTAAGCGAGGCTTCCTCCTAGCCTCGTTATCGTTCAACCAATTGCGACGGCTTCGCCGAGTCGCGCGCAAGCCGAACTCAAGATCACAGCGGAGCCAGACCTCGGCTCGACATTCCCGCGGGCGCTCGAGCGACGCCCGGCGTGACCCTCATCCCTGGCAGGACTAGGAAGCGGATCGCCTAAGTACGGAGGGCGATGAAGATTCAGTGATCCCCTAACGTCGACCAGGGGGTCTACACTACAATTCCTAGGCTTTTCTTTTCACGCGCACCGGCATGTAGGTATAACCCTTCACAAAGGAGGACAAGGTGCGGCTCGGCTCTTCTAGGACTTCGATCTTCTCAAACCGCGCAAGGATTTCCTCCCACAGAACTCGAAGCTGTAATTCGGCTAATCGATTGCCCATACACCGATGGATACCAAATCCAAAAGAGAGATGCTGGCGCGCATTTTTCCGCTCGATATCCAGTGCATCAGCATTTTCAAATACGGCTGAGTCTCGGTTGCCCGAGGCGTACCACATCAGCATTTGATCGCCCGCTTTGATGGCTTTACCGCCCACTTCGCAATCAACGTTGGCCGTGCGGCGCATGTAGGCGAGGGGGGTTTGCCAGCGAATCACCTCTGCAACCATGTTGGGGATAAGCTCAGGATGATTGATCAACTTATCGTATTGCTCGGGGAACTGATTGAGCGCATAAACACTGCCGCTCATGGTGTTGCGCGTCGTATCGTTGCCCCCCACGATCAACAGCAGCAAGTTTCCCAGGTACTGAAACGGTGGCATATCTTTCGTATCCTCCCCATGCGCGAGCATGGAGACCAAGTCGTCTCCAGGATTCTTTAGTCGTTCTTCTTTCAAACGCATGAAATACGTCAGGCATTCGAGCAATTCCTCTCGGCGCTGCTCGATCGACTCGATGATCCCCCCTGGTTGAGGAATTGCGAAGGTAATATCAGACCATCGAGTCAATTTGCGCCGATCTTCGAAGGGAAAGTCGAACAGCGTTGCCAGCATCATCGTTGTCAATTCAATAGAGACTGTATCTACCCAATCGAAGGGCTCATCCTCGGGCAAACTGTCGAGCACCGATATGGTTCGCGCCCGGATGAGCGGTTCGAGATTGGCGAGGTTCCTCGGTGCGACGACCCCCGTCACCGTTTTTCGTTGTGCATCGTGCACAGGTGGGTCCATCGCGATAAACGTTGAAATATCGAGCGCGCCCTCTGGCAAGGGCGTCCCCACGGGAAACCCTAGGGTGATCCCATTTGCAGAACTAAAGGTTTGCCAATCAACATCGACTTGCTTGATGTGTTCATAGCGGGTCAGCGACCAAAAGCGTCCAGCCATTTCGGTTTCGTTGAAATGGACCGGGTCTTCGGCTCTCAGACGCTCGAAGTACTCCTGCCATCTGTTTTCGTTAAAGATCCGCGGGTTTACCGGGATGATGTCTTCAATCGGTACATCATAGGCCGAGGGCAAGGGCGCTTTGTTCTCAACCCCAGCAGCCGAAGGCATCACGCGTTCAGGCGCATCAGATCCAGGCTTGGTAATGGTTTCACTCATGTCATGTTCCTTGTGTCTATTCCCAACCTATCTGTGATGAGGTGCTTACCCTCGATTCTTGTGTTCGCCGGCCGCAGGCGGCCTGTCCACCGCTCTCTGACTTCTACGTCTGAGACTGAGAATCGGCGCTGAGCCCCTCTAGCACGCATCACCGATACCTACCCATCAGGGTCATCTGCTAGACGTGGATCAACCGAGCGCATTGACTCAGGATGCCACCGCGACCACGCCAAAACCATGTTCAGAGAACATCAACTTTGGTCTGCTGTCCATTGCGTCTCACGCCCCTCGCTTAGCAGGCAGTTTCACTCTGAAGAGGCCGCCAACGCGAGGACAATTCCTTTAAGTTGTTACTCACTGGTTTACACGGCTTGACCTTACATAGCCAAAGCGGACCACCTCAACCATCAAAGAGCGCTCTCGAACGCAAATGGAGCGAGAGCGGAGCAACCCGCCCTATTTCTTTGGTTTTGAATCTATCAACCGATGAGGCGTTTTGAGTTCAAACTAGCTCTCATTCGGCTAATCGACCGATCAAGCCTACGACATTGAGCCAATCGATAGAAGCGGCTCAGTCGATGCCCAAAGTTCAAACGCACGATGGGACATGCTCACAAAACCAAACGCCGGAGCCCAACAGACACCGGATTCGTTTCTTGTGCCGCCAAGCTCGAGCCTGGAACTACTCTCAACTTGAGTACAAATTTGTCGGAAGGCTTCACAGGCACCTTCCTTTGGCTCGACCTCCCTTCGAAAAAGCTTGCGTTACCCTCACGCAATTTGCATAAAATCAATCCATCGGGTCGAAGAGCGTACCCGAATAGGGGGACTAAGCGCGCCATCAAGCGCACTCGCTGGTCACACATGCCAGCGACTAAGAGGAAAGGAAGATAGAGAGAGCGGACATGCTAGCGATTGCATACAAAGAATTCCTGGGTAACAGCCCACTCTGGTTTAAAAACGTGATTCTCGCGTTCTTGGTGTTGTGCTGGCCTCTCAAAATCATCGTTGGCACGACCATTTTGGGTTGGCTCTTCATCGCCATATTCATCTTAACGCTGGCCATGGCACTGAAGTGTTATCCCCTTCAGAGTGGAGGCATCGTCGCCCTTGCCATCCTTGCGCTTGGTCTCACGACACCCGACACCGTCTGGTACGAGATCCAGCAGAACCTCCCCGTGTTGGCACTGCTGATTTTCATGGTGAGTTTCATTTATTTCATGAAGCCCCTGCTCAGCTTTATCTTCGCGCGCATCATTGTGGGGGTGCGCAATAAAATCGCGCTGGCGTTTCTCTTCTCATTTATGGCGGCTTTTCTCTCCGCCTTTCTCGACGCCCTTACCGTCACAGCCGTATTGATTGCCGTCTTCGTTGCCCTGTATGGGGTCTACGAAAAAATTCACTCATCTCAAACCGCAGACTACAACCAGGATAACGTGCCTGATTCCCAGGAGATGGGTAAAGACGTCCTCGAAGATTTCAGAAGCTTTATTCGCAGCCTGGTCATGCATGGGGCAGTGGGTACGGCACTCGGCGGTGTCACCACCATGGTAGGGGAACCCCAGAACCTTCTCATTGCTGAAAAAATGGGTTGGGAATTCATGCATTTCGTTGAGGCAATGGCGCACGTCACCATTCCCGCGGTGATCGCCGGCTTTCTAACCTGCGTCCTGCTCGAAGTGTTCGGTTGGTTTGGTTATGGCACCAAACTCGACAACAACGTCCGTAAGATCCTAAAGGCTTACGTCGCGGAAGAAGACGCTAAGCGAACCCAGCGAGACATCTACGGCTTGTGGGTACAGGCGATTTCAGGCGTGCTACTCATCATCGGACTGGGCCTTCATATTATGGAAGTTGGCCTCATCGGTCTTTCGCTTCTG
>Ga0255759_10003592_pt1 | contig 13574 bp, 12 predicted proteins | sample 101ome_20_FD_179959 | JGI IMG/M metagenome (GOLD analysis project Ga0255759, IMG submission 179959) | Coastal salt marsh microbial communities from the Groves Creek Marsh, Skidaway Island, Georgia - 101404AT metaG (version 2) | ecosystem: Environmental > Aquatic > Marine > Intertidal zone >...
GATTTAATTATCGGGGGGTGGAGCAGCCTGGTAGCTCGCAAGGCTCATAACCTTGAGGTCGGCGGTTCAAATCCGTCCCCCGCAACCAAAAAACTATGAAAAAAAAAAATAAATTTCCGAGAGTTCCTTATGGATTAAGCGTTCATGGTAATCCAGAAATACGTGCAGTAATCAATGTTTTAAAAAAGTCAACTCAAATGGGTAAAAATGTTTATGAATTTGAGAAAAAAATATCTAAACTTTTTAACAAAAAATATGGTTTAATGGTAAATTCAGGCTCATCGGCATTACTTTTAGCTATGGAAGTCCTTAATTTACCCAAAGGAAGTGAGGTAATTACTCCAAGTTTAACTTTTTCCACAACAGTAAGTTATATAGTGAGAAATGGATTAATTCCTGTTTTTGTTGACGTAAGAGAGGGAACATATTGTATTAATGAAGATCATATTTTAAATAAAATTACAAAAAAAACAAAAGCTATAGTCGCCCCACACTTAATGGGCAATATTGTAAATTGGCAAAAAATTTACAAGGTTTTAAAACAAAGAAATATTTTAATAATAGAAGATTCTGCAGATACACTTGGGGCAACATATAAAAATAAATCTTCTGGATATTTTGCAGATATAAGTATTACGAGTTTTTATGGGTCACATATTATTAACTGCGCAGGTAATGGTGGCATGGTATGTTTCAATAACAAAAAATATTATTTAAAAGCTAAATTATTAAGATCATGGGGAAGAAGTTCATCGTTATATGATGAAAAATCGGAAAAGGTTGAAAATAGATTTAATATTAAAATAGGTGGTGTCCAATATGATAAAAAATTCGTTTTTGAAGAGATTGGACACAATCTTGAACCTTCTGAAATGGGTGCAGCATTTGGTTTAGTACAATTAAAAAAACTAAAATATAACTTAAAAGAAAGAATTAAAAACTTTAACTTGCATAGCAAGTTTTTAAAAAAATACTCAGATTATTTTATTCTACCAAAACAATTAAAAGGTTCTGTATCAGGTTGGTTGGCATATCCAGTCACAATAAAAGAAAGTGCACCCTTCTCAAGGACTGAAATGCAAATTTATTTAGAAAAAAGAAACATTCAAACAAGAGTAGTTTTTACAGGCAATATTACTCGACAGCCAGGATTTAAGAATATAAAAATGAAAAATGACAAGAATGGATATCCTGAAGCAGACAAAGTAATGAAGAACGGTATTTTATTAGCTTGTCACCATGGTTTAACAAATAAAATGATTAAACATATCCACAACTCAATAGATCAATTTATTAATAAGAAAACTAATTAATTTCAAATTTTGATTTCTTCGAGTCTATTAAAAAACCTTTGACAGTGTCTATTGTAAGTTTTTGAAATGTCTTACCAAATCCTTCTATTTTTTTTATTATAGAAGGTGGCGCTGTAATTATGTGACAACCTAATTGCTTTGCCTGGATATAATTGTATGGCTCTCTTGTGCTTGCCCAAAGTATCTCAACATTTTTAAAATTTTTTGAAATTTGTATACTTTTTTTAAATTCAGGAAGCGGGTCCTTTCCCGCATCAGCCATTCTCCCACCAAATATTGATATTATTACTTTTGTCTTTTTATCTATTTTACTTAATATTTGTTTAGTTTGATTAGCTGTATAAACTGCAGTTATATTTAGCTTTATTTTTTTTTTGTTCAAAGAATTTATCACAGCTCCCATAAATTTTCCCCTAGAGTTAGTCACAGGAACTTTAACATAAACATTTTTTCCCCATTTATTAATTTTATTGCCCTGTAAAATCATATCGTTTGGATTGTCAGCAAATACTTCAAGGGAAACAGGTTTATTTGTAATAGCAAGTATATCTTTGGAGTATTTGGTATAGTTTTTTGCTCCAGCTTGTCTCATCAAGCTAGGATTAGTTGTAAAACCTTTAACTAATTTTTTTTTATTGAATTTTTTAATTTGATTTATATCTGCAATATCACAAAAAATTTTAGTCAAATTACAAACTCTTTACTATTTCCTCTGTCATTTTTTTTGCATCAGCAAAAAGCATCAAAGTATTATCTCTATAGAAAAGATCATTATCAATCCCAGCATAACCTGGTGACAAACTTCTTTTTACAAATAAAACTGATTTACTTTTTTCAACATCCAGAACTGGCATACCAAATATTGGGCTTTTTGGGTCAGATTTAGCAACAGGATTTGTAACATCATTTGCTCCAATTACATAAGCAACATCACAGTTTGCAAAATCATTATTTATTTCCTCCAATTCAAATACCTCATCGTAGGGAACATTTGCTTCCGCCAATAATACATTCATATGTCCAGGCATTCTCCCAGCAACTGGATGGATTGCATAAGAAACTTTTACACCATTTTTTTTTAATGCATCTACCATTTCTCTTAAAGCATGTTGTGCTTGAGCTACAGCCATACCATAACCAGGCACAATAATTACAGAAGATGCATTTTTCATTAAAAAAGCAGCATCGTCTGCATTTCCACTTTTGGTTGGCTTTTGTTCCTTGCTTTGAGTGAATGATGCTTGATCAGTAGCACCCCACCCTCCAAGAATTACATTAAAGAATGATCTATTCATTCCTCTGCACATTATGTAAGAAAGAATAGCTCCAGAGGATCCAACTAAAGCTCCTGTAATAATTAAAGCTGTATTTTCTAATGTAAATCCAATACCAGCTGCGGCCCAACCTGAATAGGAATTTAGCATAGAAATTACAACTGGCATATCTGCTCCTCCAATTGGAATAATCAGCAAAACTCCAACTAAAAAAGAAATAGCTACAATTGTCCAGAAAATATTTGATGATTGAGTTTTACATAAATAATAAATTAAAAAAATAATTGTCAGCCCTATAAATAAATTAATAAAGTGTTGTCCTTTAAAAGTAATTGGTGCGCCTGACATGATGCCTCTTAGTTTTAAGAAAGCTATAATTGAACCAGAAAAGGTAATCGCCCCAATTGCAGCTCCTAAAGACATTTCAATTAAACTTGCAAGTTTTATATTTCCTATACTGCCTAGATTGAAAGCTTCTGGATTTAGAAATGCAGAAATTGCAACAAACACTGCAGCTAAACCAACTAAACTATGAAATCCTGCAACAAGCTCCGGCATTGCAGTCATTGGAATTTTAAAAGCTATAAATGCACCAATAGATCCCCCAATTACTAAAAATATCAAAACATAAATAAAGCCAGAGCCAAAATTTCCAACCGACAAGAAAGTAATAATTATTGCTATCACCATACCTGCAATTCCGAAATAATTACCTTGTCTTGATGTTTCTGGAGAAGATAGGCCTCTAAGTGCCAAAATAAATAAAATACCAGAAATTAGGTAAAAGGTTGCGGAAAGATTTGCTGACATAAATTTATTTTATTTTTTCTTCTTCTTGTACATTTGAAGCATTCTTTGTGTAACCAAAAAGCCACCAAAAATATTCACCGCTGCTAAAATAATTGCAAGAAATCCAAATATACTTGAAGTTTCAAAAATTTTATCTGAGTTGCTTTCTAAAGCTGCAATAATTGCACCTACAATAATTACTGAAGAAATCGCATTTGTAACTGACATTAAAGGAGTGTGAAGAGAAGGAGTTACGCTCCAAACCACATAATATCCAACAAAAATTGATAATATAAAAATACTAAATCTGAATATAAAAGGATCTATTTCCATAATTATTTAATTTGAGTTTTTTCTATAATTTCATCTTCTAGATTTATATTAATCTTTTTGTTTTCTTTATCATATAAATTACTAACAAAATTGAACATATTTTTTGCGTACAAATTTGAAGCTGAATTTGGAAGTTTGTTCAAAATATTGCTATCTCCCATTATTTTTACACCATTGCGATCTATAATTTCATTTACTTTTGTTAGTTCAGAATTTCCTCCCTGTGAAGCTGCAAGATCATAAATTACAGATCCACTTTGCATCACATCAATCATATCTTTTTTAATAATCAAAGGCGCCTTTTTACCTGGGATCAAGGCAGTACAAATAACTATATCAATTTTTTTTAATGTCTCTTTTAGTAAATTTTCTTGTTTTTGCTTAAACTCATCAGAAGCTTCTTTTGCATATCCACCTTCTGTCTCTAAATTTTCTGCGCCCTCGACTATTAAGAATTTACCACCTAGACTTTCAACTTGTTCTTTTGATGCCAATCTAACATCTGTTGCATAAACTATAGCACCCATTCTTTTTGCAGTTGCAATTGCTTGTAAACCTGCAACACCTGCTCCTACTACTAATACTTTAGCAGCTGGTATTGTTCCTGCAGCAGTCATCATCATAGGTATAGCTTTTTGATAATAAGCAAATGAATCTACTACTGCTTTATAACCTGCTAGGTTTGCTTGAGATGAGAGTATATCCATCGATTGTGCTCTCGTAATTCTTGGTAAAAGTTCAAGTGAAAAACAATTTATTTTTTTATCCAAAAGTTTTTTTATTTTTTCTTTATTAATAAAAGAATTTAGTACACCAATTAAAATTTGATTATTTTTTAATTTTTCAAAATTCTTTTCAGCAATTAAATTCATTTGTAAAACTACATTAGCCTCTAATAATACTTTTTCATCATTCTCCAATATTTCTGCTCCTTCATTAATAAATTCCTGATCAGAAATACCTAAATGTTCACCATATCCTTCAGGTAGAATTATTTTTAGATCTAATGATTTGTATTTTTTAATTATTTCTGGAGTAACAGCAATACGCTGTTCTATATCTAAATTTTCTTTTATAGAACCTAATTTCATTTATAGAAGAAAAATTGCCATCAATACTAAAACACAAACTACTGCAATAGTTCCCCAAAAAACAAATCTGGTAAAATTATTCCAAGTATTTTTATGGCTATCATTATCCATAAAACTATTTTTGTCTTGCTTTAAATTTGGGATTTTTTTTGTTTATTATGTAAACTCTACCTCTTCTTCTAACTAATTTAGAATTAAGATCTCTTTTTTTTAGGGATTTGAGTGAGCTTGCTATTTTCATATTATTTTAGCCTGGCAACGTCCTACTCTTCCATGCCTTAAGACAAAGTACCATCGGCGCTGAAGGGCTTAACTTCCGAGTTCGGAATGGTATCGGGTGTTACACCTTCGCAAAAATTACCAGGCAATCCCTTATACAAATTTAAAACTATTTGTAAATTAAAATTTAAATAAATTATTTACTTAAATTAGGTATTTTTTTTACAATTATTTCACTATTTTGCAGCGACCATAAAAGCATCCCAACTGGGTAAAAATATATAGCAGATAACCAATTGTTAAAAAAATTACCGGATGGCGCTAGTGGCCAAAGAGAAATGAATATCCCAATCAAAAGCGAAATTTGAAAGTTGTTTAAAATAATTTTTTTTTTAAAAAATTTAAAATATATTAGTTTAGTAAAAATAAATATAATAGTTGTAAAGATTGTAAAGATAAAAATAAATCCAATTAAGCCTGTTTCACTCAATAATTGCATATAAGTATTATGTGGATGAGTAGAACATGTCTGCTCTGAAATATTATATTTTTTAACTTTGCATATATCTCTAAATTTTTTTACTCCAACTCCAAACAAAGGATTATCCCTAAATATTCTGTAACTTGAAATGAAATGTTCTTCGTATTGTGGTGAGAAAATAAATTTCTCCTCATTTTTACTCAAAAAATTTGTATCACTTAAAGTTAAATCTACAATTCTTTTTTTTGATTCTAAGTTGCTTGTAGTTAAAAAAAGTAAAACAGTGATGCCAAGTATTATAAAAGAAAGTTTTTCTACAAAATATCCATTGACTAATAAAACTAATAAAAATAATGAAAAAATATATATAAATACAGCAGTTCTTTCACCAGTTATAAAAACTACAAAACCTAGGTAAAGTATAAAAAGGACATTTATTAATTTAATTATCAAATTTTGTTTTTTATTATGCACTAAAAATCTCAGTGCAATCAAAATGGGAAATAATCTTGCAAGGTAACTTCCAAGAATTAATTCATCTCCAAATAGACTACTTACTCTTTGTGAAGGATCAATCTTAAATTCTAATAAGTTTACACCATTTAAAAGTTGATATGATGCATCTATCATAAGAAAGATATATGAACTCAACAGAATATAAAATAATTTATTAATTATTTTTGGATTTTTATTAAATAAATACCAAACACCGATAGAAAATAACGTAAATCTAATATAAAAAATTGAGTTTTTTATTGAGCTAAATATTTTTGTATCATTTAAATTTATAATTGATGTAAAGGTAATATATAAACTGAAAGCAAGTAAATAAATAAAAAATAAATTTTTAAAATATCTTTTATCTTCTATAAATATAGAAAATGAATAAATTGAAATTAAAAAAACCACTAAGTCTGTTAAAAAAGGTCCGGATATTAAAAGGATTGGAAAAAAAATTATCAAAAATGAAAAAAAATAAATAGAAATTTTTTTTTTTTCAATTAACATAACTTAAAATTTAAATCATTTTTTTTTTCCAAGATACTGGTGTTGTTTTATTTATGATTTCTAATTCGTAATTATATTTAAAATCTTTAGAACCATTTTTATTTATATAATTAACTAATTTATCGATAGATTCTTCTAGACTAACATTAGTTTTATATTTTAAATATTTTCTAGCTTTTTCTGATGAGCAAGTTGCATATTTCACCTCGTTTGGCCTATCTTTTTGATAGATAGGGTTTTCATTAAAACCCATTTTATTTGATAGTATTTTAAACAGATCATTTATACTTATATATTCCTCGTCTGGTCCAATATTAAATATTTCACCTACTATATTTTTATCAGTAATTAACTTTTCTAAACAAAATAAACAGTCGTCTATATCTGAAAAGCACCTTTTTTGCTCACCATCGCCGTAAATAATAGGACGTTTTTTTTGTAAAATCCGATTTATCCAAATTGATATTACATTTCTAAATGGGTCATCATATTTTTGTTTTGGGCCAATTATATTATGTGGAACTGCTATATTATACTCAATTCCATGTGTTCTGCTTAAAATTTTTAAAATATTCTCAGCTGCAACTTTTGATACTCCATACGGATCTACAGGGTTGATTTGATCTGTCTCTTTGAATGGCGTTGAAATATCACCATATCGAGCCATTGATGAGCAAAAAACAATTCTTTTTAAATTATTTCTGATAGCTGCAGTAAAAACCGATACACTTCCAACCACATTATTTGTAGATATTAACGTAGGTGAAATACTAGATAAACCTTCATGTGCAAGTGCTGCTGTGTGGCAAACAACATCAGCCCCCCGCATAACCTTCGTCATAAATTTTAGATCTTCACAATTACCAAGATAAAATTTAGCCTTTGGATTAATATTTTTTTTTTCACCACCGATTAAATTATCGCATCCAGATACATCAAAGCCCTTATTAATAAAATAGTCTGAGAGATTTGATCCTAAAAAACCTGCAATACCAGTGATAAATAAATGCATAATTCAAATTATAATTATAAAAATTAATACTTCTTCACAAGAAAAAAATATTTATTTTTTATATGATAGTAGAAATAACTTTTAAGATGTATATAGAGATAGAAAATATTTTTGTGACTTGCTCTTTGAGAGTTATGAATAACCTTTATTTTTTTTGAATTTAAGGCTACAACTTTTTTAAATTTTTTTTTTAATTTCAGACAGATATCAACATCTTCGTAATAAAGTAAAAAATTAGGATCAAAAAAATTTACCTTTTTAAAGTCATTTGATCTAAAAATCATGAACATGCCAGCGACCCAATCTACATAGTTTATTTTTTTATTTAATTTATAATTAGTTTTAAATTTGAGTATTTTTCTTAAAAAGGGGGTCAGTATATTTGGAAAATATCTAGCAAAATCCTCTTTTTCATAATTTTTATTAAGAATTATAGGAGAAATTAAACCGATTTTTTTATGATTTGTGAAAATATTTAAAATTTCAATAATTTCAAAGTTTAATATTCTAATATCAGGATTTAATACAATAAAAATGTCAGAATTAAATTTATTAAATACATTATTATGATTTTCAGCAAAGCCAACCTTATTTTTTTTATGTATAAAGCATAAAGGTAATTTTTTTTTGTATGCATATATCATATTATTATTTTTACACTCACCATTTAAGGTTATAACAATTTTATAAAAAAATTTAAATTTAGTTAGATCCTTTAATAATTTATTAAGTAGCTTATTTTGATTTGTAGAGATAATGGATATCAATATTTTTTTCATAAAGTATTTTTTTTGTTTTGATAAATGAGATTATAAATAAAATTAAAGATAAAAAGAAATGCAGGATTAGGTTTTCATTTATATTGTTATCCAATACAAAAAAGTATATCAAAAAATAAATTATTGACACTAAGATTATATTTTTATGTATAATTTCTTTTTGAAAGGCTCTACAAAAAAAAGTAAAAAGATTTGAATAGTATAGAAAAAATACAGATATAAAAATTAACATATTTTGTTCAATATTTAAAAACCTATCACTTAATTTTAAACTTAAAATTAAATAGTTTAATGATATTAAACATATCAGCGCTGATGCTGATAAATATAAACTTAGAATTAATTTATCTTTAAATTTCTTTATTGATTTGTTAAATTTATTTTTAATTATACTCTTTGTATATTTTGGAATTATTGAAATTACTGGGGAAATGCTTAACGAAAGGATAACATTTGATATAATAAATATTAACCCTATTTTTCCTGCAACAGTCACACCAAAAATATGATAAGAAATTAGCGTCGGTAAATTGAAAATTAAATAATAACCAATAAAAAATAAAGATACTTTTTTTTGATAAGGAAATATTTCTTTTTTCCAATTAATTAATTTTTTTTGAAAAAATAAATTTCTATAAAATTTTTTATAATAAATTAATAAATATGACCCAGAGATTATAAAACCTAGAGGTAGAGATATTAAAGATAATAAACCAAAACCAACTGTAAACAGATAAAAAGATAATAAAATTCCAAAAATGTGCGCAAAGATTCTTACTTTGTAAGCTTGGATTAAATTTTTGGCCTCAATTACTTGAATTAATGCTTGAAATATAAAACTTATTGCAACTACTAAGACGGAAATTATCCAATATTGGTAATGGTTTATTACAAAAGTTTTTTCAAAGTAAAAAAAACCAAATGGCACAAGTAGCAAAATAAGAAAAGTCAGTTTTATATAGGTTTTTATACACCAAGTAAAAAAAAGCCAGTAACTGCGAATATTTTTAGCATGAAAAATAGATGATTTTTGAACAAGCAAAGATGAAAAGCCTAAATCAAATAGAACATGTGATGCTAATAAACTACTCATTGTGTAATAATATCCTTGTGTTTGCTCATCAAAAAAAAAAATAACAAAAAATATTAATATTACACCGGTAAAAGCATGAATAATTTTTTGCAACACTATGAATAATGTTTTTTTGTCCAGAATATCTTCGGTAATATAAGAGATCATTTAAACTTTAAATCTGAAAAATCTTAGACGTTTAAACAATATTTTTAAAAAATTTATGGGTCCAAAATAAATTAAGGAATTAATTAAAAATATCAAATAACTTGTAAAAAAATAATTTACTTTTGATAAATCATGGAACTTTTGATATTTAACTTTTTTTACAAGAAATTGGGTTCTGTCTATTAATTTTTTCAATTCTTTTTTATTATCATTTTCGATTTTACTTAGATTATTAAGAATTAAGTTTTTATTTATGTAGACTATTTTCTTTTTTTTTAAAAATGGTTTTATTTGTTTTAAGGTTAAATACTTAAATCTAAGTTTTGATAATTCATTTTCAAGGATGGTCTTTTTCATAATTTTATTTTTAATAAAAATTACACTACAACCACACATCATTGCTTCTAATGCAAGAGCTGTGTCCTCAAAACATAAAAAAACTTCATGATTATAAAAAATTTTTTTTATCTCATTTTTAGTTTGAGAATTAATCCTGTCTCTTGTTATTTTAGTAAATTTTTTAAAATAGTTTGGAACTTTAAAATTGAAATTTTCTTCGTATTTGCCTGAGTAATATACAACTCCCTTTCTATTATTATTTTTTTTGTATTTAAAAAAATTTTTATCAGAAATTAATAATGGGAGTGTTGCGAGATTTTTTTTTTTTTTTTAATTTTTTAAATTTTTAAAAATTACTCTCGAATATGAAATAAAAAATTCATCTTTTTGTAAATTTAAATTCCTATAATTTAAAAGATAATTAATTTTAAAGCCATTTAATCTATCTGATTTTTTAAATGTTTCAGGATAAATAATTATTGGAGATATTTTCTTTAAATTATAATAACTTATTATTTTTTTAGTGAGTGTTGGTGCCATAAAATTTGTGTTTAAGGATAACTCATTAGAAATACTTGGATAGTTTGATATGTAAGCTTTATACCCGTGTAAAATTATTTCCTCACATAATTTGTACATTACTTTTATGCCTGCTGAACTTTCTCTATACGGCGGTGAAAAGATATAATATGGACTTTTCATTTCCAATTCTTAAAAATTTATTCTCTTTTCCTCAATAACTCTTGGAAGTTTTCTATTATATTCAAGTAACTTTATTAAGTATTCGCCTATTAAACCTAGCATTAGTAAAATTAATGAAAGCATTCCAAAAACTCCAACTAAAAGAGGCGCTGTACCAGCTGAGAAAGTATACCAAAAAAGAATTTTATTAATTAAATAATATAATGAAATAATTAAGCATGTTAAACTCCCAAGTAAACCAATAAAAGAAAAAAATCTTATTGGTAGATTTGAGTGTTTAATTATTCCATCTATTCCCATATCAAAAAGAGTAAAAATATTATTTTTTGTATAACCGCTAAGCCTTTTTTGTTGAATAAATCTAATGGTGTCTACTTTATATCCCAATTGATGTACCAAACCTCTGGTAAATGGCGATGGATCATTTATATTTTTCAGATGTTTAATTACAGATGAGTCGTACAATCCATCTCCTGTTGTATTAGGAATTATCTTAACGCGAGATATAAGGTTTAAAAAAAAATAATATAAATTTCTTAACTTTTTTTTAAAGTAATTTTCTTTACTATCTATTTTTTGTCCAAGTATAACTTTGGATCCCATTTTCCATTTTTTTATATATTCTTCTATAAGTTTTGGAGGGTGCTGAAAATCCGAACACATTATTATTGTTGCATCACCAGATGAATTAATCAAACCATGAAAGGGTGATCTTATGTGGCCAAAATTACTTTGATTTAAAATTACTTTAAAATTTTTATCGTTTTTTGCAATTTTTTTTAGAATTTCAACTGTTCCGTCGGTTGAACAATTATCTATAACTATATGTTCGTAGTCTAAATTTATTTTTTTGAAAATATTTTTTATTTCTATATATAGAGGCTCGATATTATCACATTCGTTATAAGTGGGAGTTACAACGCTTATTAACAATCAGATACCTCGATCTTGAATAATTTTTTTTAGATTACTTGAACTAGAATATGGTCCATCAATATCCTCGATCATCAGAGGTGAATCTTTTTCAATATCTTTTGTTAATTTTTCGCCATTTAGCAGTTCTCGACAAGATAATTGACCTTTTTTAAGTGGTATCGCTAAATAAAAATCTTTTTCTAATTTTTCACTTGAAAATTCATAACCTTTTTTTAAATCTCTTTTTAAATAAACGCCTCTAACAAGTTTATCTAAATATTCAATTTCCTCTTTTTTTATTATTCTTCTTTGATTGCTAAATTGACCACACATCTCTATTGCTTTTTTAAATGATTTGAACCATTCATCTACTTGATCTGGAAGAGAACAATATTTTGATACTGGAACATCGTTATAATCTATATCTACGTGTCTCTCCCAAGTTCTTGCGCCTTTTGCATAAGAAATCATTACAGATGAACTCCAATCATGATATTCGTGTGTAGAAAATCCTATAATATTATTTGGATATCTTTTGATCATATAATCAATTTGATTCAAATTTAAATCTTCATCCTCAGATGGATAAAGTGATACACAATGATTTATTGCCAAAGGAATATTTCTATTTTCAAAAAACTTTACAACATCATCAAGGTCTTTCTCAGATGTTCCTCCCGTTGAAATTATTGTGGGTTTTTTTGTGCTTGCTATTCTTTCTATTAAGGGCCAATCATTTGAGTCAGAACTTGCAATTTTTATAATTGGCAAATCCATATCAACACACATTTCTACAGATACTTCATCGAACGGAGTTGCCATTGGTATACACCCAACTTTAATAATCTCATTTATCATTGTTTGAAAATTTTCTTTTGATAATTTTGTCGCTTCAGTTTTTTTAATATATCTCTCTTCTTTATTTCCTTTAAAATCTTTATGTATAAAATTTTCAACATCTCTAAACTGAAGTTTAATTGCCGCCTTTATGTTATTAAATCTTACTACTTGAGCATGATCTCGAATAATTTTCATACCTCTTTCTAAGGATCCCCAATGATTATTTGCAAGTTCAAGCACAAACAAGTTATTAAATATATCTGATTTCATAAGAATGTATTTATACTAAATTTTTTTTGCTTCAAGTCTTATATTTTTTAATTCTGACCTATCTAAAAATGGAAACATATCATCAAGCTCTGGAGTAAAAATTTTATTATTTTCTTTTCTTGATTTTAGTCTTGGTTCAAACTCTTGTTCAAGAGCTAATTTTACCTCAATAAACGAAAAATTTCTATTTGCCATAATTTTATTTAAATTTTTTTTCCAATTAGAGTTATTTTTTCTTAAAAGAATACTTTTGAAACCAAAACTAGAAGCTAATTTTTTGAAATTAGGAAAAGTTAACCCTGACTTTGAAGAAGATCCGTACTCTTTGCCAAAAAAGTTTTTTTGAGTTTGTTTTATAGAAAGATAACCGTCATTATTTAATACAAATATTTTTAATCTGCTTTGAAAATTTTTAAGTATAGCAAGTTCTTGGATATTCATCATTATACTTCCATCTCCTGCTAAACAAATAACTCTTGTATTTTTATCTGTCATTAATGCACCCAATGTACCAGGCAAATCATATCCCATAGATGCACAACCAGAGTTACTAATCATTGTTATATTTTTATTTGTGTATCCTATTTGAAATGGAACTATTGTAGCTGTTGCATCAGCACAAATTAAAATATCATCATTTTTTAAGTTTTTAAATAAAGTCGAAATGAAATGGTAGGGATTGATTTCTTTAAAATCTTTATAATTTGATTCAACAGGTGTATAATTTAATTTTAATTTATTACACCATTCTAACCACTTAATATTTTCTTTTATTTTTTTTCTTTTAAGTAATTTTATTGTTTTTTTTATAAAAAAATTTAAGTCACAATTAATTTTTAAATCAATTTTTTTAACAAATTTTTTTTTAAACTCTGCTTTATCAATATCTACCCATATTAACTTTGCATTTTTTGCAAAGCATTTATAATTATAACTTATTTGTCTGATGTTTAATCTCGAACCAAGAAC
>Ga0255759_10003594_pt1 | contig 13569 bp, 13 predicted proteins | sample 101ome_20_FD_179959 | JGI IMG/M metagenome (GOLD analysis project Ga0255759, IMG submission 179959) | Coastal salt marsh microbial communities from the Groves Creek Marsh, Skidaway Island, Georgia - 101404AT metaG (version 2) | ecosystem: Environmental > Aquatic > Marine > Intertidal zone >...
ATCAAAAAATAATGATTCTAAAGAATTAACTGCAGAAGCTGCTGATCTGATATTTCATCTATTAGTTACATTAAGAGATAAAGGGCTTCGTTTAGCGGATGTAGATGCTCTTTTAGCATCAAGACATCAGTAGTTTTTTATTAGGGTTTAGAATATTATGCTATCCCCAACTCTTGAACAAAGACCTCCTTTTACAAGTTCCAATAATCCTACGTTTACTGATCGTATAACAAGAAGACAAGAAGAAAGTGTTCGCTGTATTACTTTGTTAACAGTTGGTATTATGGTTATTCATTCATTAATGAGTTTTTCAATTACAAATATTCTATTTAATTCAAAAGTTAATACCCCATTAAACAAACCTGACTTAGTTTCTTTGGCATTAGCTTTACTTGAAGGTGCTACTTTGGGGTATTGTATTTCAAAGGGTAGATCATGTAATGTTCAGAATAGACAGGAGAATCCCCAAATTGAAGCTACTCTAGAATTAGGATCATCTAATTTATCTCTGCACAGAGATGATCTCCACATTGAACATACTCTAGCAGGGGTTCCAAATAGCAGTTTAAGTAGTTTAGATCAGGGACAGGGTTTTCAACCTAGCACACCACCTACTTGTATAAAAAAAATATTATTTGGTCTTGGTGCAGGGTTTTTTACTGCGGCACCTCTTGCAAATTTGGTCTTGGCCCAGTTAGCTTTGACGGGGGGGCATTTGGATGATTGTAGGAGTAGTCTAAACCTAGGTTTAGGCAGTGCCATAAGTTGTGTTTTTTTTATTCCTCTTGGAAGATTTCTAATTCAGAATAGGTAGTCTTGTAATTAAGATTATTGAAATAAGGGAGTTGGGTTTATGTAATAATGCGTTACGATTTTGTTTTGATAGTAATCCCTTTTGGAATGATATAAATGTCATTGATAGGCGTATCTACTACTTCTGCATCTATATGAATATGAGGTGAATTTGAATTTTGAATTGTAAGCTGTGTTGCTTTAATAATAGTTATCTCTTTCATCAAAGATATAGTTCCTTTAATTAAATGCATTATAAACGTAATAATTATTAGAGGATTTTTCTTTTTTAATATAATTACATCGAATGTTCCATCTGTAATAGATCCGGTGGGAACAGGTGTGAATGGCCCTCCATAATATCTGGAGTTCATCACGAGTACCCAATAACCGGAATAATGTGTAGGGTTATTTTTGATTTGGATAGAAATTTTGGTTTTATTTTTAAATAATAACTGCTTTAGTCCTATAAAAACGTAGCTATAGATTCCATATTTTTTTTTAAGTGATATCGAGGTGTTTTTGATTATTTGTGCATCAAGTCCTATACCCATCATTGAACTGAAATAATAGGGACCTGCTTTCCCAATATCAATATATGTTGATATCCCGTTAGCTATAACAAAACAGGCATCTTTGATTGATTTTGGAATAGCAAGTTCTAAAGCTAAAATATTAACACTTCCAATAGGAATAATTCCGAGTGGAATATCTAACGGTAGCAGTCCATTAATCACTGCGTTTATTGTTCCATCGCCTCCGGCAGCTATAACTATATCTATGTTAGAGGTCATTGAGTTATTTATTATATTTTTAATATCAGTGTCTTTATCTAAGATAATTGGTGTAACTTCAATGGAATGAGTAGATAGTTCTGATAGAATTTCTGAAAGTAATTTTTGATAGGTTTCGTCATGGGTTTTGTTTGATGAAAAAAATGATTTTTTTCGACCATAACCAGAGGTTGGGTTAAAAAATAAAAGCGCTTTTTTTGATGGCATGTAAATTATTAATTTAGATTAAGACTATTTATAAATGTATCTGTAAACGTTAAAACTTTGTTTTGATTAATATTTCCAATACAAGGAAGCCCGGATAACGCTTGAATAATTTTGGGGTTATCATTTTGAATAATACTATTTACTGTTGAATCAATGCGATTCATTACAAAACCTCTTACAGAGATTTGGCGGGATGCTAATGCTTGAATAGTAAGCAATGCATGATTTATTGCACCAAGAATATTGGGAACTACAATGATAGTTTCAAGGTTTAATTGCTCAACAAGATCTAAGCTGGTTAATTCTTGTGTTAAGGGCACCATGATTCCCCCCAAGCCTTCAACAATTACGTGATCGTAATTTTTTTCTAAAAAACGTAAACATTGTTTGATTTTTTCTGGATCTATTAGAATATTTTGTTCTTTGGCTGCTAAATGGGCGGATGCAGGTAATGGAAAAGCGTAAGGCATCCGTGCTTTTTTGTGTGAGTCTGGTATGGTATCGGATGATTTTTTAATTGCTTTATCATGAGTAGTAATATCTATGGCATCATCAGTTTTAGCTCCTGTTTGTACCCATTTTTGGGTTGTTATGCTTATATTTTTTTCATTAAGAAATTTAGCAAACAAACTGGTAAAAACAGTTTTTCCAACGTCGGTTCCAGTTCCTGTTATAAACCATGTTGTCATGAAAAGACTTTAAAAAATATTAAATATCTCTCAAAAATGCAGGAACATCTATATCAAATTCCCCTTTGTTACTAGCGGTGTTCTCACTAGATATAAATTCTTCTTCTGATTTAGAAAATGGGACTTTGTCATTATTTTCTTGATTTTGAATAGACTGTTGTGTTGAAACTGGATTGGGATCAGCATCAAACGAATTATTAAATCCTTGCGTATGTGCTGAAGGCGACGGTGTTGTTGAGGGTGTTTCTAAGGTATCACTAAAAGAGTTTATGTAAGATGGGGGAGTATCTGTTGATTGTGGGGGTGATTGGGGTGACGTTGTGTAAGAGGGAGCGCTATTAGGGGTTGCCTGTGAGGTTTGCTCGACTTCTAAGGTTTGAGAAATTGAATTACGAATTGATGTTAATGAAGGGTTTGAATCAAAGCCTGTTGCAATAACTGTAATTGTTATTTCATCTGTTAAGGCTTCATTGATAACCGAGCCAAATACAATATTAGCATTTGGATCTACTGTATTGTAGATTACATCGGCGGCTTGATGTACTTCTTGTAAGGTTAAGTTTTCACCACCTGTAATATTTAACAACACACCGGTTGCCCCGTTAATAGTTTGCTCAAGTAACGGTGAGCTAACGGCTTGAGTTGCGGCTTCAATAGCACGTCCTTCACCACTAGCTTTGCCTATGCCCATCATTGCAGAGCCAGAATCTTTCATGATTGTTTTAACATCTGAAAAATCAAGGTTAATAAGACCAGGAACTGTAATTAAATTAGCAATACCTTGAACACCTTGTCTTAAAACATCATCGGCAGTTTTAAAGGCATCTACCATGCTGGTCATTTTCTCAATAACATCAAGTAATTTATCGTTAGGAATTGTAATTAATGCATCAACATGTTGCTTTAAGCTTTCAATTCCTTCTTCTGCCTGACGTGTTCTTACAGGGCCTTCAAAACGAAATGGTTTGGTTACTACAGCAATTGTTAATGCTCCAAGGTCTTTGGCTAATCGAGCAACAATAGGAGATGCTCCCGTACCTGTTCCTCCACCCATACCTGCGGTAATAAAAACCATATCTGCACCTTCAAGCGCAGCTTCAAGATCTTCAATACTTTCTTTTGCCGATTGCTCTCCAATGGAAGGAATAGCACCGCCACCTAAGCCTTTAGTTAGCTTAGCTCCCAATTGAATTTTATAGTCAGCAAGGGACACACCAAGGGCTTGTAAATCTGTGTTAGCCGCAATAAATTCAACGCCTTGAACACCTTCAGCAACCATTCGGTTAATGGCATTTCCGCCACCACCACCAATTCCGACAACTTTTATCGTGGCAAATTTCTTTACAGTGTCTGAACTCATGGTGTCTCCTTGGTCAAGTAAAATTTAATAAAATTGCTAAAAATTATAGCATGTGATCGTAGCTAAGAACATAGCTTTTTTTGTTTTTAAGAACATAGCTTTTTTTGTTTTTTTAATGATAATTATTTATGAGTTTTTATTAAATTAAGCATGTTGCAAAAGTTGTTAAGTCAAGGTAACATCTTTAGCGTTTCCAACTCCGCTTCTGTGCATCAAACTAATTTTATAGGATTTTGAAGAAAAATCAATGCTATAGTTGGATAACTAATTTCTTGCGAAGTATACAGATTATGATAGTTGGAAAGTCATACAAACAAAATAGAAATTTAAATTTTTTTAATGGATAACTAATAAGGTGAAATGTAAAGATGATTTATGGTCAAGCTGGAAATGGGTTTGTTAGAGGAGCTAGGACTGATATGGTACAACAGACGTCTGATCAAGTTTCTGCAAATAACGTTACTAAAGCAAATTATTCTAATTTGGTTGAAAATTTTTTATTAAAATTCGGATGCTCATACAGCTCATGCCAAAGAATTAACTGAAATATTAGATAATCTTGAGGGTGATACGAAAGTTGAAGCAAAAAATTATGGGAGCAACATTTTTATTAGTGATATTAATGCTGAGCAAAAACAAAAATTCTTAAAAGCTTATCAAGAAATAAAAGATAAAATTAATAGTTTACCCTTTAGGCAATTCTTTGATTATGAAACAAAGCCAGGAGAACTAGTTTTAACTAGAATGGATAGACCAAACCATGGAGAGATCTTACGTTCAAAATTAAAAGAAATACCTAAGAGTTTAAAAATGGAAACACGTAAAGAGCCCGAATGAATTGAAACCCAAGAATGATTCATTGGAAGGTGGAGTTTAAGAAGATGGGTTTGTTGTGGTAAATGCTGAAAGTACAGTAGGATCTAACTTAGGTGAGGGTTGTGTTAGTGTTCTTCCATAACCAAATGATACTGTTAAGAGTTTGCATGTTACAAAGTGCAAGGTTTTCTGTATATGCTAGATCACAAAAAAAATACATAGATCAGAAAAATTTTATTTTGAAATAGTATCAAAAGAAGTATCAAGACAGAAAATCTTGAGAAAGAAGATCATAACAGCTATTAATCTTTTAAAAAAAAGATTGGCATTTATAGGATACATGTTTTTATCAGCGATAGGTTTAGATTACTTGGGTTGAATATATGCTTGGGCGGTTGAATTTGCTTCACAGTAATTTTTCTTTTTGCTACTCTAAGTACATATGAAGCAATATCTTGCATTATTACAAAAAATCCTGGATGAAGGCGAACTTAGACATGATCGCACCGGAACAGGTACGATTTCTTTATTTGGCGCACAAAATCGTTATGATTTACGTGAAGGATTTCCTCTAGTTACGACTAAAAAAGTCTTGTTTAATGCTGTGGTTAGAGAATTGCTATGGTTTATTAAAGGATCGACTAATATCAATGATGGATTAACCGAGCATACGCCTATCTGGGATGCCTGGGCTGATGAGGCTGGAAATTTGGGGCCTATTTATGGGTATCAATGGCGCCAGTGGCAAGCCTATACCAAAGAAGAAAATGGCCAAATAATCAGCAGAGGTATTGATCAGTTAACTCACGTTATGGAAAGTATTAAAACAAACCCAGACTCACGTCGTCATATTGTTAGTGCTTGGAATGTAGCGGATCTTGATCAGATGGCATTGCCTCCTTGCCATACGTTTTTTCAGTTTTATGTTTCTAATGGATTTTTGGATTGTCAGTTGTATCAACGCTCTGCAGATTTTGCTTTAGGGGTACCTTTTAATATTGCTAGTTATTCTTTGCTTTTAATGATGGTTGCTCAAGAATGTCAGTTAATTCCTCGTTACTTTATTCATACATTTGGTGATGCACATATTTATCAAAACCATGTTGAAGGTGTAAAGATTCAGTTAGAACGAGAGCCCGGTCCATTACCGACTGTAGCCATTGCTAAAAAGCCCTTTTTTGATATTACATTTGAGGATATTCAATTATTTAATTATGAGCATCAGCCATTTATTAAATTTCCTATAGCTGTGTAATAAATGACCAAATTAAGTGTTAATGTTAATAAAATTGCACTATTAAGAAATTCGCGTGAAGGGGATTTTCCAAATGTACTTGAGTTTTCTCATCAAGCATTGGAATTAGGTGCTGATGGTATTACCGTTCATCCCCGACCCGATGGTAGACATATTCGTTATGAGGATGTTGCTGAGTTAAAATTATTGGTAGAATGTTATCCGGAAAAAGAATTTAATATCGAGGGGTATCCATCAACAGATTTTTTAGAATTAGTTTGTGATATTCAGCCTGACCAAGTTACGTTTGTTCCGGATCCTCCAGATGCTTTAACGTCATCGTTTGGTTGGGATGTAACCCAAGATTTTGACTTAATAAGCAATGCGATTGCGCAAGTTCATGAAAAAAATATCCGGTCATCGTTATTTATTGATACTGCATGTAATGCTTGGGATCAGCTAAAAGCAACGAAAACAGATCGTGTAGAATTATATACGGGGCCCTTTGCTGAGGATTATTTGCATTATCCAGATAATTTAGAAAAAGCTGTTCAACCATATACAGCACTAGCAAAAACGATATGTGATTTAGGAATTCAATTAAATGCTGGGCATGATCTTAATTTAGATAATCTTACTTTTTTTCTTAAACATGTACCAAAAGTTCAAGAGGTATCTATTGGTCATGCATTGGTTTGTGATGCATTGCATTATGGCTGGAAAGAAACAATAAAGCGTTATTTAGAGTCGGTTAACTTTTGAAATTGATCGTTTAAGTTCGGTTTTTATTGAATTGGGAGGGATATTATAGTAATCAATAATAAATTCTGCACATTTTTTAAATACAGGGCCCGCAACTGTTGAGCCATAATAACCCTTTTTTGGAGAATCAATGGATACAAGCATAACTATTTGAGGATCTTCGACAGGAAAAAATCCTAAAAAAGAGGCAATATATTTTCCTGGAGCATACCCTAAACCATTTTCTTTGGCTTTTTGAGCGGTTCCTGTTTTACCTGCGAGTGTGTATCCCTTAATACGAATGTTTTTTGCAGTTCCTCTTTCAACTACATTATAGAGGGATTTTTTAACTTCATAAGCTGTTTTTTCACTAATTATACGTTCTTTTTCTTGCACTGGAATTCCCTTTAAGCGAGTTTTATTTTTGTTTTGGAAATATTTGATAAGCCGAGGTTTTACATAGATTCCGTCATTGGCAATTATGCTCATGGCTGTGGTAAGCTGGATACCCGTAGTCGCTAAGCCTTGCCCAAATGAATGGGTGCCAATATCTACTCCAGACCATTGATCTATTGATTTTAACAAGCCTTTTGTTTCGCCTGGTAACTGGATTTCTGTTTTTTCTCCAAAGCCAAAGGCTTTAATATATTTATAAAATTTTTCTTTTCCAAGTTTTATTGCCAATAGGGTAGTTCCTACATTTAGTGATTGTTCGATGATTTCAGAAACAGTTTTGTTGCTGGATTCATTTTCTTTTCGTGGGTGTGCTTCTTTGATAACTTTATTGTAAAGTTTATAGGTTTCTGGTACATGAATCGTTGTTTTTGCAGAGACGATATCTTCTTCTAAAACTCCTGCAAGTGTAAACATTTTGAAAATAGAGCCAGGTTCAAACACATCTGTAACAGGACGTAACCGACGATCGTCTGCCTGGCTTGATTGCCAAGAATTTGGGTTGAATGTTGGTGCCACTGCCATAGCTAAAATATCTCCGGTTTTAGGATCCATGATAATTACTTGGCCAGACTCTGCTTCATGTTTATTCATAGCATGCGCCAATGACTTTTCTGCAATAAATTGGATAGTTGAGTCAATTGTTGTAACAATTGTTTGCCCATCATCTGGAGGGATTTTAATTTTTTTTCCCGAAACTAATTGTGTCCCACGAGGATCCCCATCTAAGATAATTTTTCCACTGGATCCTTTTAGTTGATTGTCATAACGATATTCAAGACCCGACAAGCCTTGATTATCAATGCCTACAAAGCCTAAGACATGACCGGCTAATTCGTTGTTAGGATATACTCTTTTTTCTGCTTTAATAAAACCTATGCCTTTAAGATTTAATTTTTTTAATTCTAATACGATTGGTTCAGATACCTGTCTTTCTATCCATAAAAATGGAGCTTTTGATTCGTATAATTTATCGGAGAGTTCTTTTTGATCTTTATTTAATAACGGAGCGACATGTTCTGCAAAAAGCCATTTGTTTTCAATATTATTAGGAATTGCATAAATTTGATATGCAGGTTCCGTAAGTGCCAACGGCTTTAGATTTCGATCTAATATAGATCCACGATTAGGATAAAGTTTAATAATTCGTTTTAATTGATTATTTGATTTTGTTTTAAAAAATTCATTTTTATATAGCTGTAAATAGCCAAGTCGAATAATGATACTCACTATAAACAAGGCTAAAAATAAAAAGAAAAGTTTATGTCTTAATTTCATGGGTTTTTATTGAGCTAAATAATAATGAGTTATTTTTCTAGAGCTTGGATGAGTCATTTTTAATTGTAAGGCTTTTTTTTCAATAGATTCATAGGTAGATTGCTTTTGAATTTGATATTCTAGATGACGATTAATTTCTTTTAATTCTGTAATTTTTTTAGAATTTTGGTGCGTTTGCTTGATTAAAGGAAGCGTTTTTATATTTAAAATAAGGGCTAAGATACTTAAAAGTAATGAACAAGAACATAAGACTATATAGAGTTGTTTTTTTGGTGACATCATCTATAGTTTAACGTCTTTGAAAATGTTTAATCCAGTCTTTTTGAGGGTATTTTTTTTGGGGGGCGTTTTATAGGTTCATGTTTTCCTCAAACAATTAACAAAGTGTTAACGTTGAAAGTTAATCTTACACTGAATGCGTTGATATTATTCTTATCCTTAGCGCCCCTTTTTAAAGCGCTAAGTTAGCTTAACTATTAGCCACTTAATTTTTTAATTATTTCGTTAAGAATTTTTGTTACATCATCAATTACAGCTTGAACAGCAGAAAATCCTCGATTCAGAAGATTCATATCAAGTGCAACTTTAGCAATATCTACATTTGATGATTCGAGAGAATTTCCTAAGATATCACCGTACGTATGAGAAGAATTATCGGCGATTGATTCTCCGGCTGTTTTGATAGAAAATGTTTCGCCAGATGATATTGTTTTTTTGTAGGCTCCTCCGGTAGTTTGAATAAGACCTTCTTTATTTTGGAATGTTGTTAAGGCTAATTTATATAAAGGTGTTGGTGAATCTGATTCTGGATTTCCTACCAACGTGCCTCCATTTTCAAATTTAATAGCTGAGAATCCTTTTGTTTGTATAGGTTCAAGCTGTGTTGATGTAATATTGCCCTGATTATCCACAGGAAAACCCATAATCTGTCTACCAAAACTATCCGTAATATACGTGTTACTTGAATCTACTTGAAAATTTCCTGCACGAGTATATAAAGCACTGGAGTCATTTGTAAATTCAGAGTTAGATGATGATACTACAAAAAATCCTTCTCCCATGATTGCTACATTTAAATCTGTTCCAATAGTGATACTTCCTTGAGAGAAATCGGTTGACGTTGAACCTAAGGTCATACCGCTACCGGTTTCTAATGGGTTGGTAACATCTGTGCCTGATGACATTGCCTCACTGTACATTGTAGTAAATGATGAAAAAATATACTTAAATCCAGTAGTATTAAAATTATTTGCATTTGAGATAGCAATTCTCAGTGCGGATTCAAGACCAATAATTGCATTTTTGTTTTCGATATATAGATCTAACATTGGATTCCTTTTTTATTTGTATAGAGTTCCATTATTTGGCACTCTATAAACATAAACGTATATTATGAGGTGTAAATTGCATAAAATTTTAAAGAAATTTTTTTAAGCAGCTTCGTTTATATTTACATCTTCTAAAAACTGAAGATCTTCAAGCATTTTTGTGCTTAAATTTTCACTAATTGCTGTTTCTGATTTCAATCGTTGAAGAATGCCTGCAAATTCTTTTCTTTTGTTAAGTAATGTTGGATGATTGGGGTTTGATTCTAAAAAAACAGTAGTTTTAATGTATTCTTCTTTAATTATTGAAAACATAGCTTTATTTGATTGATCTCGTATAAGTCTGAGATCAGAACTATTAAGAGGCTGGTTTAATTTTTTCAATATTTTTAAAATTACCTTAAGTTTTTTTTGAAATTGTTTGTATAGGGGGGAGTGATAGGTTGGAAGTGTTGCTCTAAATTCAAACAAACTACGACATTCCATTTTTGCATGTAAAATTGCCAATGTTTTAGCTTGTTTTTTGATAGTAATAATATCAATGTTTTGACGTTTACAACGTGAGGTTAATGCTATTTTTTTAAGATTTGTTTTTACTGAGCTTATAATTCCTTGAGAAAAATAAGACTTAATTTCAATAGTTAATAATTCTTTTTCTAGCTCATCATTGGTTTGCTCAAAATTAGGGTGGTTTTGACGGCTATTTTGTTGGTTTGATTGGTTAAAATCCGTATCTAATGTTCCTTGAGGGTCGGGGGATATAAATGGTGTTAAACCTTCGTTTTCTAGTTTTTTATTAAAATAGCGTAGATAGTTTCCTTGATCGAATTTAATCATTTTACTAAGTTCATTAAATTTACTAAATGCTTCTATTAATTCATGATTCGATGTTGTTGTAAGCTTTGTTTCTGTGATTGTTCGATCGAGTTCATTATGTAAAAAATGAGTTAATTCTTCTTTAGAATCTTTTTTAATATCTTTAAGAAGTTTTTGATTGTTTTGGAAAAGATTAAATTGTCCTGCTGTTGCTAAAACATTTTTAAATTTTTCATGATTGGCAATTACTTCTGCAGTTGGTTTATTTTCAAATGATAAAATTAATTCCTGAAATTTATTTTTTAGCATTTTTTTTAAGTCGTTATTAATTAATGTCTGAACGCCTTGTTCAATCCCTAATAACTGAGCATTACCAATACCTTTTGCTTGTAATGATTGTCTAATTGATTTTAATTTTTCTTTTTTTTCAGGAGCTTGATTGATTTGGCTTTCTCCAAATAATGCAACATAATCTTTTAAAGGGGTATATAACTCAGGCTGTTTAAGAAATTGAGCTTGTTTTTTTAAATTTTGATTCTTTTTTGCTTGCTGTGATTGTGATTCCTTTGTAGGACTATTTTGGTCCGTATTATTTTGTGAAATAGAAATGATATCTGAAGCAGAGGGGCGTAAATTTTTCTGTAATAACGATGCTGCTTTAGGGTTTTTTGATTCTGCTAAAAAGGTAGATAGTTCTTTGTTGAATCCTTGTTTAATTTTTTCTTTTAATTGAGTATCTTGTTTTGTTTTTAATGATTCGTGAGACTTTTTTAAAAAAGATAAAGGATCATCGTCATTATCATACATAGAAGATACCGATCGAGAATCTACCTGTCGGCGTTTTTTAGATATGTTTAAACGTGCTTTCTTTTTTTTAGATAAATTTTCATCATCTTCATCAATGTCTTCGCTTTCTTCAATATCTTCAATCTCTTCTATTTCTGAGGGTTCGCTATTTAATTCGGCTAATTCTGCTATTAATTCAGGGTTATTCTTCAATAATTCATTGATAGTATTATTTGAAGATGGATCTGGATTTAATGGATTGGTTTGATTATTTATGTTCATGCTTAGACCTTTTTACTAATATTTTTTATTAAGTTAAATAATCGTAGTCCTTTGTTAATGGTTGATGCCGTTGTTTTTTTTATTTTGTTTAATTGATCTAATTTTTGTTGATATGCTTTTATTTTAAATTGTGTTCGTTCAATCATGCGATTGCAGTGCGATAGATCTTTTTTTATATCGGCAATACTAAGTGTATTAGACTCTAATTCGGAGTTTAAGATTGTTGAAATAGATTCTGGTTTTGTCTTTTCTTTACTCATGAGGCTTCTCTTTTTTGATCATTAAAATGTAATAAGTATTCTAAATGGGATTTTTCTTCTTCAAATTCTTGTTTAATTATTTGGCATTGCGTAATTTTTTCTTCATATAAGCGTGTTTGAGACCAAAATCCGATTCTACCAATATTGTTCATTTGAGTGATTAAATGTTTTTGTAGTTGAGAAAAGAGGTTTAGTTGAGATTTGGTTTTTCTGTTTTTACCTTTGATAATTTCAGCTAATTCTGCGTGATAAATGTTTTCTTGCATTTCAACTGTATTTTGCTCAAAGAGATCTTTTAATGAATCTGTTTGTAATTTTTGTATTTCATTGATTGGTACACCAATGGCTGTGAGTAATTGACCCACAATGCCAACTTTAAATGTTGCAAATCGAGCAGTAAATAAATTATGAGATCGTGATTGCTGTAAGTTATATTTATACATTTCAATTAGCTCATCTTTTCGTTCAAAAAAATTTATTTTATGGGCAAGATGTCTCATTATATCATGAGCATTGTATTTGAAATCTTCAGTTAATTGATCGGTTTGTTTTTTCTTTTTTGTTTTTTTTAATTCTTCTTCTTGAAGTTCTTGTATTTCAGTTCTAGATAAGTCTAATTTATCCTTAAAATAAGGCGAATCAAGAAACGATTTTGTAGTATCATTTGCTTTAGATGGGTCATGATTAGTATTCGCTGACTTTTCAAGTGCCTTTTGTTTTTCGATTTTTTTATCCTGAAGCTCTTTACGTAACTTTTTATAATAAAAGTGTTCGTTTGCTTCATTTGCTGAGGCTTCTAAATTTATTTCTTGCATAATTAAGCCTTTTTCGATTTTTTAGATTGAGCTTTTTTTGATTTTATTTTTCTTGCCTTTTTTTGTGCTTCCGCTTTCATTTGAGCTTCTTTGAGTTCTTTTGCGCGCTTCTTTTTATCAGCCTCTATTTTTTTTAATAATTCTTTTTGTGCTTTTTTTGTTTTAGCTTCTTGCTTTATTTTAGCAACTTTTTTTTCATATTGTTCTTTTTCCCATTGTTCTTTTTTTTCTTTGTATTTTTGTTTCTTTCTTTTGTGATCATCTCTAATAATTCTGTTGGTTTGGGTTCGAGTCATCATTTCTCTTCCAAAAGTAAGTCCAATACCTGTTTTTATATGAGCAGAAATTTGTTTCCAGTGGTTTGTTTGAAAATAGGCTTTATCAAGTAAACTATCTGTATCGTATGTAAGCTTGGAATTGGTGGCTGTGATAATTGAATTATCTTTGATAGTTCCTTGGTCATCAATTAATGTTTGTATTGTTGACTCTTTAATTTCTCCATCCTCATAATGGGCTTCTTTTGAAATAGTGCCAGAGTCGGTTTCTGTATAAAATGTAGATACAAGAGGCTCAAGTTTTAAAATAGCCTCTTTGATAGTATCAAAGAATTCGTTTGCTTTTTCTTCGGAATTAAAATGAATTGCTAGAGGGCTATTTTCAACTTTTTCCCAACCTTCAACAATTTCTTTTTCTTTGGTTTCTTCATTATATACAGAAATTTCTGGATTAAATTCGAGCCATTCAGCATTAGGGTATACAGACATGCTAACGGAGTCTTTGTTTTTTATTAGGGCTGGTTTTAATTCACCTTTATCTTTTAGATTGCTACCACTCATTGTTTTTAGCATATCAAATAAGATAGTGTATGTTTTTCTTGCTTGTAAATAAATTTCTTTTGACGGCTTATCTTCTGGAATAGAG
>Ga0255759_10003595_pt1 | contig 13565 bp, 10 predicted proteins | sample 101ome_20_FD_179959 | JGI IMG/M metagenome (GOLD analysis project Ga0255759, IMG submission 179959) | Coastal salt marsh microbial communities from the Groves Creek Marsh, Skidaway Island, Georgia - 101404AT metaG (version 2) | ecosystem: Environmental > Aquatic > Marine > Intertidal zone >...
TAAAATTTTAGTAATTGTGTAAAAAATGTGGATAAGATTGGGATAAATTATGTATAGGATGTGGATAATAAAGCCAATATGTTGATAACTTTGCAAAAAGAGTAAGACAAGCTGTGTATAAGTGGTTTTAGTTTTAGGGTATGATGGAGGAAGGTGCTAGTTGATCGTCTAAAATCTTTTTTAATACATAAAAATCATTATAACTTGCAATGCATTGATGATTGAAATTTCCTTGGATGCAATCAAGAATATCTGAAAAACGTTGAATTAAAATAACGGGAAGTTTTGAAAATTGAGTTTTAATTAAATTTTGTATTTGAATTGGAGTTAAGAAAGAGACATCTTCTGTGATAAACACCCCGTGTAATTGTTCGCCAAACACACTAATTGAAGCAATTCCTTCTTCGCAATGGCGATGATGTATCCAGCGTGTATGGGGAAGGGTGTCTTTGAGAATGCTTAGTTTGCATGCTTGTTTTGTAATGATGAAGAAGTTTTTCATTGAAAGATATTATATAAAAATATTATCTAAATTTAAATATCTAAATTTACAATGATTTAAATAAGATTTTCCTATATACTAAGTCATATGAAATTAAATGACTATTTGAAGTATGAAAGAAAAAAGCAAAAGCTTACTCTCATTCAGTTGGCAAGTAAGGCTAAGATTACCTATGGAATGTTGTATAGATTAGAAGAAGGGAGCATAAAGCGACCCAAGCCAGAGTTATTAAAAAAGGTTGGTACAGCATTGTCTTTAAATTATGAACAACTACTCATGGATTATGGATACTTAACCCTTCCAGAATCGTCAACTATGGCTGTAGAGCTAATGACTAAAGATGTGATTTTCTTATCAGATTTTGAAAAAAGTAAGTCTACAGTTAAGGGGTACATTAGCGATTGTTTTATTGAATCTGTTGAATTTGTTATTCAGTGTGATTCAGAATATTTCATGCCCTTTGCAAGCTATGGAGACTTTTTAGGGGTTTCTAATACTCAAGAAATTCAGGAGAATGCGCTTTATTTGGTAAGGCAGGCTGGGCAGATAAGGTTTTGTTATGTCAAAAAACGAGGGGAAAATATATTTTTAGTAGATTATCAACAACCCTACAGTGATTTAGAGTTTTCTAAATCTGATATATATAAAATAATCTATCGGTCTAGTGATCAGCGTGTCTTCTCAAAAAAATAATACAGTTTCTTTACAATCATTTATTCATGAGGAGTTGCTTAATTTAATTCCGTATCATGATGCTTCAATTGTATTAGAGTTACTTGAGTCTTATCTAAATAAAATGAATGAGTTTAAAGCAGTAGTATTTAGTTATTCAGATTTAGAATTTAAAAAAAATATTAAGCAATTAAAATTAAGTTTTGATAAACCATTTGATTTAATTCAAACACTTGCAGTAGTAGAAGACTATATTTTTATGCCCATTATGATAGAAGAAGATCAAAAAGTTATTATTATATTAAGATTATCTAACAAAGATTGTGCATCAGTAATTATAAACTATGTTAAAGAATTATATTTTTTTATGACTATTTTTATGGATAGAATTTTTTATATTTCTCAATTAGATGCTAAGAATCAAGCGTTAAATAAATATAATATATCGCTAAAAGAGATTAATAAATCTTTAAAAAAACAATTATCAGATGAGATTATGAGTCAGTATCAGCATTATGATGAATCAAGAAAAATGATAAGAGACTCAGCAATGATTAAGTTTACAAGGGAGCTATGTCATGAAATTAACAATCCATTAAGCTTGATTCAATTTGATTTAATGCAAGTAAAAGATCAGGCAGAAAAGCCATCGATCGATGATGAGTTAGTGTGCTATTTAGTAAATTTTTATAAAATTACAGAACCACTATCTATGGTTTTAAAAGATTTCAAAGATGAAAAGGCTATATCAGAAGGTGTTCTTGATAAATTTCGAGCTTACCCTATGCTTTATAATTATCTTGTTGCAATTAAAACATCTCGATCGTATCACCAAATCAATCATAATAATGCACTAGCAATTAATCATATAGCCTCAATGGTAGAAACGATGGCTTACGATAGTATGAAGAAAAGTGATGATGAAGATTCTATTGAAGTAAATCACCTTGTTAAAGAAAGTTCGTTGTTATTTAAGAATCAGTGTAGTGTAAAGTCAATAAAGCTAAACTTAAAATATTCGAAAATGCCGTGCTACATCAATGTAAAAAAAGTAACGCTCATGCAAATTATATTAAATCTTGTTAAAAACAGTATTCAGTCAATGAATGATAGAGAAAGTAAAAATGATAGCTTGGTTAATTATTTAGAAATTGATATCAAAAAAGAACAACGTTATTGCCAGATAAGTGTTGCAGATACAGGCAGTGGCTTTTGTGATCTAGATTTAGAGCGCTTTGTTGCGGAGGGGTACAAGCCTATAGGATTAGGTATTCCATTGATAAAAACAATGGTTCAGGAAATTCATGGAGATATTACTTGGCAGAAAGATAAAAAGGGAACTACAGCAATTCTAAGAATTCCCTTAAGTTGATGGTGCTGATTCTGATCTTAAGAGTGCGTAGGTTAATGTTTGATGGATTTTGTTAATAATATGGTTGGGATTAAATGGTTTTGTTATATATTCAAAGGCTCCTTCTTTCATACATCCTAAAAGTGTTTCGTAATCTTTATAGGCCGTAAGTAAAATTACTGGAGTGTTACCACTTAATAGCCTTAGTTTTTTTACAAGTTTATAGCAGTGATTATCAGGAAGTCCTAGATCTAATAAAATGAGATCGTATTTGTTTTTTTTGCAAGTATACAGTGCTTCTGAAGCAGAAAAACATGCTGTTGGAATCATGTTTTTGGTTTTAAACCAGTGGCAAAGTTTGCTGTTTAAGACTTTGTTGTCTTCAACTATAAGTAATCGTGGTGAATTTAGATTAGGTTGTGATGATATGCTAGGTTTTGAATTTTTTAATAAATAATTATAGGTGTTATAAAGATCATGATCTAATACAAATGTCATGTTTTTTTGCAAAATTTCTTGGTCACTATGCTGTGGTTTTGAGTATATTTCATCAAGATCTAGCATGATTATTGCAGGATGAATCGATGTATGATGAATAGAGTAGATGCCTAATTTGGCAATTTCTGTAAAAATCTGAATATCATGATGATGGGTTAATAAAATAAATTCTAGATGAAAAAACACTGATTTTATTGCTTTTATTTTTTCATAATCATGCATTGAAAATTTTGTACAATATATAAGAGTTCTGATCGAGCGGTTATGTTTTTGTAGCAATAAATTTAATTGTGATTCTTGTGAACAAACAAATGATGTGTAATTAGAAGATAGTTGATTTGCTTTAGATTCAATAAGATTGTTTGGATCAAATATAATAATGTTATGTAATTTTGTGTTTTTCATAGCTGATGGTTTTTTTAAAAAAAAAATAAATTAAAAATTAGTATAAATTAAATAAAAATTCAATATATTTTTTATTTTATTGTTTATTATTAAAAATATAACGTTTTATTATTAAGTTTAAGTTCATAAAAATGTTTAAAATCAAAAAAAAGTGGCAATATATATAATAATGGAACTACTAAAATTCAGGTCTATTATTTTAGCATCCTTTTTTTTAATTATAATAGGAATTAACAGCCTACTCGCAAGTCCAAAAAAAATAGATATTAGCCTAACTATACAGCCGGTTGCAAATTGGCAGATTTCCCAACTTGAATCAGCAGTGAAAGAAGGAGATCCATTATTAAATGATATAGTTAGCATGACTCTTAGAAATGAATTCAAAGAAGATAAGGAAATAAAATTAAGAATTAGAGTATTTGCAAATAAAGTTAGTTCGTCAGTTCCTTTAATTGATTACACTACAAGTTACGATAATTATCCTATTGATATTAATGCTGATGGAGTATTCATTATAAATAGTAGAGATCAAGGTATGGTCACTGGAGGGATATTACGCGGAAATAGAGATTCTATTGAGTCTAAGCTAAGAAGCGCTTATGGGGATAGCTTGTTAGGTTACTCAGGATGGATACCAGAAGATACGTATCGATATGAAATATATGCTTTTGAAAAAGATTCAGATGAATCTAATCTTAAAGAAGCTATTGGCTATGAAAGTGAAGTTATTGTTATGCCTGCACATGATTCACACATAACAATTATTCAGCCTAGTTCGACAATAATTACAGGCGAGAATCCAGTATTTTCTTGGGAGCCTGTTTTAGCAAGGGATGGCGTAGCTATATCGTATAAATTAAGCTTATACGAAATTAGTTCCTTTAGTACAGAACAGCCTATTGGAACGCCGATATTTGAAGAGTCAACGCAATCAAATTCAGTTACATTTCCTAGTTCAGTTCAAGGATTAAGTGTAGGCCAAAAGTATAGTTTTAGAGTGGTAGCGACAGATGAATTAGGACATCGTGTTGCCCAAAGTAATTATACAGAGTTTCAGTGGGGCTCAATTCAAGTTCCTACGCTAATTCTTGATGATCAATCAGTATCTGACTTTCCTTTTAATTTATCTTGGACTACATTAGATCCAAGCGTAAAATATCAAGTAAGAATAGCAGATAAAATCAATGGTAATGAAGGTTTAAAAAAGTGGCTATATGAATCTCCAATATTAACAGGGCTAAATCAATTTAGTATAACTTCTAGTTTTAAAGATATTATTCTTCCTGGAAAAACATATTATTGGATAGTTAAGGTATTAGACGATCAAGATCAGGTAGTTGCATCAAGTGAGGTCGGCCAATTTCTACTTAATTCTGAAATTTTAGTTATTGCACCTATAGATAACATAGTAATATCTGAGCCATATATAACATTTGGCTGGACGGGAAGTAGTGATCGAAGTTATCGAGTTAAAATTTCTGATAATAAAGGTTTTTCAAAAAGTATTAACTATCAAGTAAATGGTTTGAGCCTGAGTTTACCGGTGTCGGATTTGGGTTTAAATAGAAAAATGTCTTACTTTTGGCAGGTTATAGAAGTAGACTCAGCAGGAAACGAATGGGGCGATCCGTCAGATACCGGGTTGTTTCAGTTAGCGCCACTAGAAGTGCCAGAAATTATTTCACCTAAAAATGAAATTATCTCAGAAGAAGTATATTTTTCTTTTAGCCTGGTTTCATGGGCCGTAAGTTATAGAGTGGATATTTTTGATAAATCAAATAATACCGTTTACAGTAGCCCTCAGTTAAACGAAGGATTTTTAAAATTAAATTTATTAGATATTTCTGAAATTTCTCCTGGAGATCACTATACCTGGACGGTAACAGCTATGTCTGAAGATGCTATTGAATCTGAAGTATCCTCAGAAGGTCGTTTTAGAATGAAAAAAAATGATATTTCCTACGATATTGACTTAATTGATAAGCCAGAGTTTTTAACGCCAACAGCAGTTATTTCTTGGACGCCAATTAACGAGCCAGGTGTTACATATACGTTACAATTAAGTAATAATGTAAGATTTGTTAATCCTTTAGAATTTGAATTAAAAGATGCGCGTTATGAATTTAAGTCAGTAGATGAATACAGCGATGATTTATATTACAGAATTTTTGCATATGATAGTAGTGGCCGAGAGTTAGTCCAGTCTAAAACATTTAAAATATCAATTTCTGATATCGATGTTTTACACGAGACGATTGTTTTAGTATCTCCTGATGAAGAGGTATCTATTAATAGTCGAAAAACGTTTAATTGGTTGCCCAAATTAAAAAACGCAACGTTGCTAATATCAACGAAAAAAAATATGAGACAAGCGGAGGTATTTGAAGTTTCAGGAGATTCTATTGATTTTGATGAAATTAAATATAATTTTGAGGTAGGAGTAACCTATTACTGGACTATTCAAAAAGAAAATCATAAAAGTAAGATGGTTAATAGCTTTAAGTTGGTTCCTAGTATTATTAATTTAGTTCAACCACTGCAAAAAGAAGTAACAGATAAATTAGTATTATTTCAATGGATGTCTGAAGATCAATCATTGTATAGATTGGTGTTAGCTCAAGATAAAAATTTTAAAAAGGTTTTAACTGAAATAGATACAAAGAAATCTATGTTAGAGTATGAATTAGAAGATTATGGAAAAGTTTATTGGAAAGTTCAGCAATTAGATGAGTCAAAAAAGATAGTGCAAGAATCGGAAGTTTCTTTCTTACATTTTAAAGAGCCCCGTAATGAGTTAACTAGTGCTGTAAGAAGAAATCTTGAGTATTTTCTTAAGCAAAATTTAGAGGATGATAGTAAAATAAAAATTGATGAGTGGAAGTTAATCAAGACGGAGTCTATAGGTAAGTCTGTTGTAAGTGAAGAAGATATTAATTATTTACTGGATAATAAAAATTCATTAATAAGGATCGTAGAGTAATGAGAAAAATAAGCTTAGTTATCTTAATTTCATTACTTTTTTGCGGCAATATGTTTGCTTTAAGTGCTCCTGAACCGATTGCGTCCATAACAATGTCGTTTGGAGAAGTTTATATTAAACCATTAAATAAACAAGATTGGGAAATTACAAAAGTAGGAATGTATGTATATGAAGGGGATAAGATGCGAACAAAAGACACAGGAAAAGCGGAAGTTATGTTTGTAAATGGCTCTGTTGTCTTTTTAGGAAATGATACAGAAATGGAGTTTTTACAAAATGAGTCCTCATCAACTAATAAAAATTCACTGTTTTTATTTTTCGGGTCTATGTGGAATAAAGTTACGGAAGGAAGTGATTACAGTGTTGAGAGTGTACATGCATTAGCTACAGTTAGAGGCACATATTTTAATGTTGGCGTATCTGATATTATGGAGGTTTGGGTAAAAGAAGGTCTTGTTGATATAGAAAACCAATATGGTAAAGTCGAAGCTGGGGAAAACTCCTATGTTAAAGTTAATGAGTCTATTGCTCCCATAAAAGACTCTGTAGATAGCGATAGCTTTCCTGATGAAGTGTCATTTGAATCTGAGCTAGTGATAGAAACTACAATTCCAACACATATTGTAAAAAAAGAATGGCATAAAGTGTCGGGTATAGTACGAATTCAAGATGAAAAAGATTTGTATACGAAACCGCTGGATATAAATATATCCGGAACTCCAGGATTAGTTATAAAAAAATCAAAAAAATCAAAGCAAGAAGTAAACTCATTAACAATCCAACCAAATAATGGATACTTTGAGTTTTATATCATGAGCTCTGAAACTGATGAAAGTTTTACAATTTCTTCAGATAAAACAATTTCTGATACATATTATATTACTGCAAGTGATGAAATTGTAAAAAAAGATGTGTTTGTTGAGTTTTGGAATAAAAATAGAGAGCTAAAACGAATAAAGGTTACATTTGAAAAGCAATAAGAATTTGATTTATGAACGTACGGGCTAGTTTTTTTTTTGTTATTTTTTGTGTGATATTTTCTTCTTCAACAATTTTATCTCAAGAATTTTCTCATGATCCTCCTAGTGATTTTATTAATTCAGAACCAATTAATTTGCGTGTAAAAGTAAAAGAAGTTGCTGATTATGAGGTTAAATGTTTTTATAAATTTAATGATTCTGATGAATATTCAATTATAGAACTAGAAAAATTAGGAACTCGGCTATTTAAAATAGATATAGACCCGCCAGCCAATTCAAATAATTTAAAATATTATTTTTGGGTTTATAAAAACAACCAATTTTATCAAACATTGCCAAAAAATAACCCCGTTTCCATACCCTATTCAGTAATTAATACTCAGGAAGAGCTAGCATATTTTTCAGTGCTTTCTCCATCATTAACAAAAAAAAAATTAGACTACCGCAAGCAAATGATGTTTGTTCTTAGAAATAACTATCCAAATTCAATTTCTTTTGTAGAAGCTACTTTAAATGATGATGAACGCCTGGATGTACTAAATAAAAAGCGACTATTATTAAATCTAAAATCAACGTTTCCAATTAGGCAGGGAAAAAATCGTTTGAAAATAAAAGCGATGTTAAGTGATGGAGCAATAGTTGAGCAAATATTTGAATTTAAGACAAAGAAATTAAAAGAAAAAAAAATGTTTAAACGATCTAATATCATTAAATTAAGTAATAACTTTTACAATACAAATAAAGATAGTTACACGCAAGAAGATGTGGAGCTTTTGTATACATTTAACCAAAATCTAGAAACTAATTCTTGGTATATAGAAACCTATGGTGCCTATGATAGTCGAGAATCAAGCGATACACAGCCTTATTCAAGATATTATGTAAATGCAATTGATAAGCAGTTTCGCTGGAAATTAGCAGGGGGTGATTTTCAGGAAAATCTTTCGCCATTAACATTAAATGGTCGAATAATTCGTGGCGTATATACGGATGTTGATTTGCTAAAGGTATTTAACATGAAATCGTCATTATCGGCCAGTTTTCTTACGGGGATTTCAAATCGCAAAATAGAGGTGAGTTCTCCTAATGTTACTATTCCTACCTATAAGCAAACAGCTCGGGGCTATCAGGTGCAGTTTTCGACTATGCAGCTAAAAAGTTCAATGCAGTATTTACATGTTTATGATGATTCCACATCGTTAAGTGAAGATTCTAAAGGGGTTATTTCTCCTATAGAAAATCATGTTTTAGGATGGTTTTTTCAATGGCGGCCAACGCCGTTGAGTCTTGTTGAAAATGAGCTGGTTGGATCCGCTTATTACAACGATCATGAAGCAGAGACTGTTGATATCGAAAGTCTGGAAATATCGCCATATTTAAAACGAATTATAAATAAATATTTGCCTGTTAAAACAAGTTTGGTTGGAGGCTATACCAATCGCTTAAAAACTCAATTTCCAGTAATTAATAAAAAAAATCTTCTAAAAATTAATTATGAAATTACGCAACCAAATTTTTATAATGAGTTAAATTCGTTTATCGAACCAGACCAAAGAACAATTTCCGGAACATTAACACAGAAAATATTTAATCGACGGTTAATTGTTAATACAACTATTGAAAATGAAAAAGATAATATAGCAGAAACTTCAACAGATACCTCGTATACAAATTCGTATCGAATTAATACAAATTATCGGACAAATAAATTTGGAAATATAAATTTAAATACTATGTTAACAAAAAAACATGAGCAGGTTACAACAGCTAATGAAGATATTGATAATCAATTAAATTTTATTAGTCTTGGTATATCAGGAGTTCCATTAAAATCAGGTAATGTTGATGTTATGGGTAATGTGTCTTACTCATTAAGTCAGTACAATGACTATGTCCTAGCCGATAATAATTCCTCGAATACATCATTCAATACAAGTTTTAGCACATCTTATAATGATTATCGGGCAGCTATAGGGTTGTCCCAATCAAATTCAAAAAGTATTTTGTCTGGGAAATCTCGCTATTTATCGTTATATACTAATTTATCTCGAAAGATTAATAAGTCGTTTCGATTTTCTACAAAAATAAAATTAACTCTAGGAAAAAATGCTAATGAATCAAATAAAATGGATTCTCAAAAACTTTCTCATAGTTGGAGTTTTGTTTATAACAAAAGAAACCTGAAATTTTTTAAAGAGTCATCACTACGATTGGGATTTGAAATTATTGCAATGAAAGATGAGGCCAATCCAGATGAGGAGACATCAAATTTTATAGAAAGCTATTCTTCATTTAGTCTTACTAATAAATTTTAAGATTGTGTTTCAAACGAGACATCAATAACTTCATAAATCATCTTAGATATTTCTTTCCCTTTTACGGATACTTCACCTAAAGGTTTGACTTTACAGATATCTTTAACAACCTGGTAGGTAGATTCCGAAATAATAAATCTGCAAATATGAGACTCATCAGAAAAGTCTCGTGTAATACTTTCTAAACGTGCTGCATAATTAACATCATCCCCAATAACTGTAAAATCTTTATGCACACTTGAGCCAATATTTCCAACAACAACATTTCCTGTATTAATACCAATCCCAATATCAAATATAGGTTTATTTTCACTTTTCCATTGTTTTTGAAGGTCTTTTAAAATAGAAAGCTGCTCCCAACCACACTGAACAGCACGTCGTGCATGGTCTGGTTGATCTAAGGGAGCTCCCCAGATAGCCATAATTTCATCACCTACATATTTATCAAGCGTTCCTTTCCATTTAAAGATACAAAGAGTCATTGCATCTAAATAGTCATTGAGCTGGGAAACTATTAACTCTGGAGGATATTTTTCTGACATTGAGGTAAATGATCGTATATCTGAAAAAAAGATGGTAATTTCTTTTTTTTCTCCACCAAGAGAGAGCGCTTTAGGAGAGTTTATAAGTGTATTTACAACTTCGGGTGCTACATATTGGCTAAAAACTTCTTTAATATATGTTTTTTGTTTTTCTTCAAAAATTACTTTCACGATAATAGAAAAAATAAAAGCACAAAAAATACCAATTACAAAAATTGCCCATGGGATTAAATAAAATGTATATTTAAACAACAGCATTGCAGTCATAGAATGTAAAAAGATGACAGCTAATGTAATTAGAAACCCAATAAATCCAGTAAATTTCATAACAAAAATTAAAATGCAGAATGCGATTAAAAATAAGAGTGAGTAGCTTATTAAGGGAGATATTTTGAAAATATAGTTATTTTCTAATAATGTCATTATATTGTAAGCATGAATATCAACCCCAGGAATTAATCCAAGAGGTGTAAAATATAAATCATTTAAACTTGGATCAGAAGATCCAATCAACACAATTTTGTTATGAAAAATACGTGGGTCTGGAGGTCGATCTTCAAGAATTAAAAAGAAAGGAATGCGTTTAAAGCCCTTAGTTAAGCAATAATTAATCATATACGTCCCATCATTTTCAAGATGTTGTGGATATGAAATTTTGGGGTATGTTTTGTTGAATAAAGAAATAATTAACGCATCAAAGGAAATGGGTGGGGTGGTCTTTGTAGATTTTAAATTGGTGTATGATTTACGAATAATTCCATCTTTATCAAAGGGGAAATTTACAAATCCAGAAAAGCTATGCTTTGAAAATAATGGAATTGGATTAGACCAAAGCTCGAGTTCGTAGTGTTGTTTTTTTTCAATATATTTGCGGCTAGCCAAGACTACGTTTGAGTAATTTTGTAATGTTTTTGAAAAAATTAAATCTTCGTCTTTATTTAGACTTTGTGTATCAAATAAAACATCGATCCCAATTACTTTTGCTCCATAATTGTTTAGATTTTGAATTGCGGTTCCCCAGTAACTTCGTGGGAAAGGCCATAATGATAATTTGTTGATTGATGATGCATCGATATCCACAACAACGATATCTTTGGTTTGTATTGGGCTTTGCGTGATTTGAAAGCGAAAATCAATTAATAAATTTTCATATTTTTCAATAAAATTCTTAAATCCAGGAAGAATATTTAACCCAATAAATAAAATAGTAAATATTAAAAAAAAGACTATATTTTTTTTTTCAATTAAAATAAATTTGTTGTTTGTTTTACTCATTATTTAAGATTATAATAAATTAATATGAGTAAAATACAAAACCGATTTTATATTTTTACAGTATTACTATTAGTTAGTTTTTCTAATAACACATTAGCTAATACTATTTCAAAAGTTTGGGAAGTAGATCTTTCAAGTATTTATAAAAACCCAAATATGTCTGTTAATTTCTCACCAGTTATAAGCCGGGATAAATTAGTTTTTGGAAATTTGAAGGGAGAAATAAAAACATTAGATTTAAAAACTAGAGCGATTGAATCTATTATTAAAATTCCTATTGCTGTAGAAAAATCACTGAAATTAGATTCGCCTTCATTGAAAAATTATGTTGTTTTTTCTGGTAAGCATTTAGTAAATGGAAAACATTATTACTGTTCAATAGATATCAAAGAAAAAAAAATTAAGGGTGTAGTTGCTCATGATGGTGGTTTATTTTCATTTGGTGAGTTTGCCTTATTTGAAAAGAATAATTCGTTCATAATATTTAACCCTAAAGAAGGCCGAGGCGTCTATCGGCAAAAAACAATTCATAAAATTGAAAAGTCAATTTTTACTCAAGAATTAAATCGATATCTTTTTCAGTCTAAAAATAACCAGATTATTGATGTTTCAATCCCTAAGTTTGGAGCGAGTATAGTAATGTCCAAACGAAATAAAGAACAAAATATATTAAATTTTAGTTCTATTATAACAATAGATCCTGACATAATTGCTGATAATATTGACTCTGAGATTTTATATTTTCATAAAGATAATGGCGTTATTGGGTTATTAAATATTAATCAAGGAAGCATAATTTGGGAAAAACAATATTTTACAAAAAATAAAAGTATTCAAGGGCCATACATAAATAATGATATACTTTATTACTTGGTAGCAGATCAACAAAAAGATTCAGGCCAAGTTGGTCGAATTATCGCATTAAACAAGGCTAATGGATTATCAACGTGGGTTTCAGAGGATATGCCATTTAAGAACTTTGGTATTTTTCATTTTGATAAATATATAATTTCTGCAGATTTAGAAGGTAATTTATTATTTTTAAATAGTGATAATGGAGTACTTGAGAGTAATATAAACGTTGGCACGGGTATCACAAAGCCTGTTATTGTAAAAAATACAGCAGTAATTATGACAGATAAGAAAGTGGTTTTAATACAAAATAATCGATTAGGATTTAAAGTCAAGTTATTGCTTAAAAAAATTAAAACATACTTTACTTAGTTTTTTTGAAAAGATCAATTCCATAACCTGTAACTACAATGCAGGTTGTTCCAAAAATTACTGAGAAAAGATCATTAGAATAAAAGTTATAAGTTAAAATAATTCCTAGTATAGAATAGATAAAATACTTTATATTTGTTGAAGTAAAAATTGAATATTCAATAATATTGCGTATTCTTTTTTTGTAAGTAATTTTTTTAGATTGTTTGAAAAATAAATCTTGAATAATGAATTCTAATCCAAGTATGAGGATGAAAAATATACAAACAATAGTCAAGATAGAAAACAGCGTATGGCTGATGTAATAAAATCCAATTATACCTCCAAGGCAAAAAGCAAGCACGCTGGTAATAATTATCTGAGGAGTAAGAAAAGCTGAATATTCAATATTAATATCATTTATAGCTTTCTTTTTTCGTTTAAATATAAATTTTTTAGATGTGTTTAAAGATCGGTTTAATAATTCGATGCCGATAATTATTAGAGAAAAAATAAGACTCAGACTCACTTTTTCACTAAATTCAAATTGATTATTGAATGTTAATACTAATAAAAAAAAGGGGGTTCCAAAAAGTAAGACTAATTTGTCAAAGCTATTGAAGAGTATATTTAAATATGAATTATTCATAGTATTAAAGTTACCCAATTTAATAGGATTTTAAACACAATCTATTCTTTAGAATATAGAGTGTGGTATCATTTATCCTCAAAAATATGAATTAGGAACTACTATGGATCAAAAATTAATACGAAATATTGCTATTATTGCTCACGTTGATCACGGAAAAACAACCTTGGTTGATCAGTTATTTAAATCATCA
>Ga0255759_10003599_pt1 | contig 13555 bp, 12 predicted proteins | sample 101ome_20_FD_179959 | JGI IMG/M metagenome (GOLD analysis project Ga0255759, IMG submission 179959) | Coastal salt marsh microbial communities from the Groves Creek Marsh, Skidaway Island, Georgia - 101404AT metaG (version 2) | ecosystem: Environmental > Aquatic > Marine > Intertidal zone >...
CAAAATGATCTATTACCTCAAAATCAACATTTTTAGGTAAAATATCTTCCCCAATACCCTCTGTAGAATATGGGTAAATTTCTTTCTCATCAAAAATTCCTGTTTCATGATATTTCTTAAATACAGACCCATAAGTATCAATACCCCATATTTTAACACTAGGTTTCATTTCTTTTAAATATTTTCCAACACCAGAAATTGTTCCACCTGTACCTACACCAACAACAAAGTGATCAATCTTTCCATTAGTCTGTTTCCATATTTCAGGACCAGTTGATTCGTAATGAGCTATAGTATTTGATGGATTGTCATACTGATTTACATACCATGAGTTATTTGTTTCTTCTGAAATTCTTTTGGAGACTGAATAATAAGACCTTGGATCATCAGCCTCAACATCTGTTGGACAAACAATTACTTCAGCGCCCATAGCTCTTAGAACATCAAACTTTTCTTTAGATTGTTTATCATTTGATACACATATTAATTTATAACCTTTAACTATAGCTGCAAGCGCTAATCCCATACCAGTATTACCAGATGTACCTTCAACTATTGTTCCACCTGGCTTCAATCTTCCATCTTTTTCTGCATCCTCAATCATTTTTACAGCCATTCTGTCTTTAACTGAGTTACCAGGATTGAAGCTTTCAACTTTGACAAATACATTTGAATCAATAGATTTAGAAACTTTATTTAGCTTGATTAAGGGTGTGTCCCCAATTGTTTCAAGAATATTTTTGTAATACTTCATTTTAGGAGTTTATATTGATTGTTGGAACAAATCTAGTAATTGATGAAAAAGTTACAAATAGAATGATTATTCCAATAGCAGCAAAGATTAAGTTCAGAAAAATTATATATAAAGGATCTACAATAAAAGGTATTGAGTCTACATAGTAATCATTAGGATTTAGTTTTAATATATTATAATTATTCTGTACAAACGAAACGATTATAAATAGAATATTACCAGGAATAATTCCTTTAAGAAGAATGTCAATACCCTGATAAACAAAGACTTTTCCTAATAATTTATTATCAGCACCCATAGAGCTCATAATACCAATCATTTTTATTCTCTCAAAGATTAGTGTAAGCATAGAGATAATAATACTTATAATTGCCACAATTATCATAAGTGTTATAACTATCAAAATATTAAAATCAAATATTGATATCCAATTAAATATATTATTGTACTTATCTTGAACAGTAACTATAGATAGATTATTATTTAAAAACAATTCCTGGGCAGATAACTTATTTTTTAAATCCATAACACTTTCTTTATCTACAATTATTAGTTCAATTGCTCCTACATCATTAGAATTTAATTTGTATAAATTTTGAAGAGATTCTATGCTTCCAATTATATAGCTAGAATCAAAATCGGGAAAATCAGTTTCATAAACACCATAAACTCTATAATATCTAATATTCGGTATTTTTTGATTATCAGAAGTTTGAAAATAGAGTGTAATATTATCTCCAATATTAATATTAAGCTTTTCAAGTAATGATTTAGATATTATGATATCGTTTAAACCATTTGGTGTATCATTTAATTTTTCTAAAATAAATTGATCAAATTTTTTAAAATTTAATTCGTTTTTAATACCTCTGAATATAATTGTTTCTATAGAACTATCAATTGTAACTATTGATGGCTTTTCAAGAATAGAATTTATAATAATATCAGGATATAATGTTTTTATTTCATCTATTACATCTTCTGATTCTGCAATTATTTCTGATGCTATTCCTCTATTATCATTTTCATAACTAGATATTGATATATCAGAACTGATATTAAATAATGTTTCTTTAATTGAGACTTGGAGACCCTTTCCAATTGAGACTGCACTTAATGACACAAATATTCCAACAAAAACAGAGAAAATTGCAATTTTTATAATACGAGATGAAATATTACTTTTATCAGTATTAGTTTTTAATTTCCTGTAAATGAAAAGAGGTAGATTCAAATTAGATCTTTTGTTCAAAAATACACTTTTATTTATTCTATTTTTTCAGTTTAGCAGCTCTGTTTTTTCACAAGAAATAATTCAGGGTGCTGAAAGAGTTGACTACTATTTTAATAAACTAAATGATAAAAAAATTGCTATAATCGCCAATAACACTAGCGTAATAAAAACCTCAAATGGAAATACTCATATAATTGATACTTTAATTGCTCGGGGTCTATCAGTTAATAAAATCTTTAGTCCAGAACATGGTTTCCTAGGAGATAAAGATGACGGAGAAAAATTTGAAGACGCATTCTATAAAAACATTGAGATAATTTCTCTTTATGGTGGAAATAGAAGATTAAAAGACGATGATATTGAAGATATTGATATCATAATTTTTGATATCCAAGATGTTGGTGTAAGATTCTATACATATTTGTCCACACTTCACTATGCAATGGAGTCAGCTGCTAGAAAAAATAAAAAGTTTATAATTATGGACAGAGCTAATCCTAACTCATTTTATATCGATGGTCCTATTTTAGATTTAAAGAACTCAAGCTTTATTGGGCTTCATCCTGTACCAATAGTATATGGAATGACAATAGGAGAATATGGCTTAATGATAAATGGAGAAGGTTGGCTTGAAAATAATTTAAAAGTTGATCTTGAGGTTATCAAACTCAAAAACTATAATCATAAGTTAAAGTATGAACCTCCAATTAGACCCTCACCTAACCTACCAAATATTCAATCAATTTATTTATATCCAAGTTTAGCTTTTCTAGAAAAGACAGAGGTAAGTGTAGGAAGAGGAACTACAATTCAATTTCAAATATACGGACACCCTGATTTCAAAGGTGACTTTAGCTTTACACCTCAACCTAATTTTGGAAGCCAATATCCAAAATTAAAAGGAGTCCTATCTTATGGTGAAGATCTTAGAAATTATGAAACTTCAAACATGATTGAACTTAAATGGCTTATAAATTCATTTAAACAAATAAATGATAAAAATAATTTTTTTAGGAGTGACTTTGATAAATTATCAGGAACTTCAAATCTTAAGAAACAAATCATTGAGGGCTTGAGTGAATCAGAAATAAGAGATTCATGGAAAGAAGGTCTTGAAAAGTTTAAAAAAATTAGAAAGAAATATTTATTATATTGAAAGAGTTATGTCAAAACTGTCACCTTTTCATTTAGCAATTCCAGTAAAGAATCTTTCTGAATCCAAAAATTTTTATAAAAATATTCTTGGTTGTAAACCAGGCAGAGAGTCCGAAGAATGGGCAGACTATGACTTTTTTGGTCATCAATTAGTCATTCATGTAGATCCAAATCATGAAGGAAAAAAACACCATAATGAAGTGGATGGAAAATCGGTACCAATACCTCATTTTGGAGTTGTTGTACCTTGGGATGATTTTGACAATTTTGCTAAATCATTGTCTAATAATAATATTGATTTTGTCATCGAACCTTATGTAAGATTTGAAGGTCTTCCCGGTGAACAAAAAACAATGTTTTTTTATGACAATTCTGGTAACGCACTTGAATTTAAATCATTTAAAGATATGGAAATGCTCTTCTCAACTAAAATTTAATTATGCTTAAACTTGGTTCAAAAATATTTGATTTAATTTTCTCTGAGGAGAACAGAAAAAAGATAGAAGGATTTACAATATGGACTGCTACTATTGGATTTATTTTCCATCTTTCATTAGTTCTACTAAATAATAATTCAATTATTAATATAGGTAATGAAAGCTTGTTATTAACGAATCCTATTTCAGCAATCTATACTCCTTTCTCTATAATTCTATATTATGAGATATTCTTATTAATTTTTTATTTACCAAGATCATTTACAACTTCTATTTTAAAACAGTTTGAAATCATTTCACTAATTATCATAAGAAGAATTTTTTATGATATTCCAAAGCTTGATCTTAACACAGAAAGCTGGCTAGGAAATCCTGATAATCTTCAAATTACCTATGATCTTTTATGTATTTTAATTCTGTTTTTTTTAATTTATTTATTTAATCTAGTTAAATCTAGAATTGAAACTAAAAAAAGTAGTAAAAGTGTAATTAGATTTATTGATTCAAAGAAGATAATAAGCATAGTTCTTATTCCTGTTATGCTTGTATTATTCGTTTTAGGAATATATAATTGGTATTCTATTGGAATGAACTCAAATTTTGCTAGCTCTTTCTATTATGTAAATGAAGTTTTTTACACAACTTTTTTCTCAATACTTATTATTGCAGATGTTTTTATTCTTCTATTATCTTTCCTTTATACAGAGAGGTATAGTCAAATAATGAGAAATACCGGTTTTATTATTTGTACTATTTTAATAAGACTTTCATTTTCCTCAACAGGATTAACAAATCTTCTTCTGATTGTATCTAGTGTAATTTTTGGACTTTTAATATTAAAAATTTATAGTCTAATGAATAAGATCGAGTAATCAGTCTTTAAGCTCGCAAGCTTTTAGTGTATTTTTTAGTAACATTGAAATTGTCATAGGTCCAACTCCACCAGGCACAGGTGTTATCATTACATCTCTTTGACTAAAATCTTCAAAGTCAACATCACCCACAATTTTATAACCTTTTGAAGAAGTTTCATCAACAACTCTTGAAATTCCAACATCAATTAAAATTGAGTTATCACTAATCATTTTAGATTTTAAAAACTTTGGAATACCAATTGCAGATATGATTAGATCTGAATTTATACATAGTGACTCTAATTCTTTAGATCTACTATGAGCAACAGTTACTGTTGCATTTGCAAAGGATTGGTTTTGACTAAGAAGAATACTAATTGGACGACCAACTATTTGACTTCTACCTATTACAAGACATCGTTTACCTGATAGGTCAATCTTATATCTTTTTATTAATTCAACAATACCAGCTGGAGTAGCAGGTATAAAAGTATCGATTCCTAAAGTCATTTTACCATAATTAAAAGGATGGAACCCATCTACATCCTTCTCTGGAGATACTTGGGTTAATATCTTCTCTTGGTTAATATTTGAAGGCAAAGGAAGCTGAACAATAAATCCATCAATTTCTTTATTTTCATTGATCTTAGTAATTTCATTTAACAACTCATCCTCAGTAATATTATCATTGAATTGAAATAAAGATGAATTAAATCCAACTCTTTCACATGCCCTAATTTTACTATTAACATATGTTTGACTTGGGCCATCGTTCCCAACAAGAATTGCAGCTAGGTGTGGAACTTTTTTTCTATTTTGTACTCTATCCTCTACATGATTTTTAATTTCATCTAGAACATCATTAGAAATCTTCTTACCATCAATTATTTTCATAGAAATATTTTTTCAAATATACATATTGCACAGACTATTTATTTCATGCTTCTATACATTTTTTCAATGACTATAACGTGAGGAAAAGTAATTGCTGCCAGAAAGGTAAAAATAATGGGGAGAAGATCACTATTATCAATTTCAGTGTAGTTATAGAACAAAATTAAAAAGATAATAGCCAGAATAAAATATGGCATAGAATTTAATAAATATCTCTTTAAACTATAGGAGTCATTATTTCCATAGATATACTTTACCTGGTCCTTTATTGACAGTATACTATGAAAAAAGATAAAATAAACTGAGAAGCATAAAATTAATGTTGAAGTTAATGATAGAAAATAAAAAAGAACAAAAAACAAAATCTCACTAAAAATAAAAGAGGTCAGATATTTATTAATAACTAAAGTGGATATATATACAATTGAAGATGTAATTAAAATTATATTCAAGGTGTTAGAATTCAAAAAGTTAATTTTAAATGATAAAAAAACATTATTTACGGTATTAATATTATTCATAAAAATTATTGTAAATAGTATAATTCCATGAGATAGAAATGATATAACCCTATAATTATTTTTTAAACTTCTATTTATTGGTATGGCTTCCAAATGTTGTTCACCAAAATGATAAATAGATACAATAATAAATGCAATTAAGGCAAAAGATGGAAAAAAATAAAAGAAGATAAATCCAAGAAAAACAACAGCTAAATATGAAAAAAAGGGCCTAAACTGACTATAATTAGATGTAAATTGTGAATATTTTTTAATTATTAACAGGTCATTTGCTCCATGAATTAGTCCAACAGATAAAACAAGTGCAAATCCTATAATATCCTGGTAATTAGCTGATAATAAATAGCTTAATAGGAAAAAAATTGTAAAAATAGCAATTCTGAATATGATAATTTTTGACACAATTCATTGAATTTTTCGTAAAAAAGGTATGATTTTTTTTTAAATTATATTTTTTTATTCCATTATTTTATTTAATTTACTTATCTATAAACAATAATTAATTTAATTATGGAAAATTTATTAAGTATTTTACCAGTTTTATCTACTGAGCTAAGCTTGACAGATTTCACATTTTGGATTGGTTTTGCAGCAATGTTTGCTTCAACACTTTTCTTTTTCTCAGCTATGAATTTAGTTGCTGATAAGTGGAAAACTTCAATGCTAGTTTCAGCTCTTATTACTGGTATCGCAGCTCTTCACTATTACTATATGAGAAATGCTGCCATGGAAGGTGATATAACTACTGCCTATAGATATGTAGATTGGATCTTAACTGTACCACTTATGTGTGTTGAGTTTTATCTGATTTTAAAGCCATCTGGTGCTACAAAAAGTCTATTATGGAAGTTAATCGGTCTTTCAGTAGTAATGCTTGTTACCGGATATTTCGGAGAAGCAGGTATTGGACCACTAGATGCTCAATTATGGGGTCTTGTTTCAGGTCTAGCATACTTCTGGATATTATATGAAGTAGCTATGGGTGGCGCGGCACAGCTTGCTAAATCAGCAGGTGGAAACGTTGAGAGTGCGCATAAAATGCTAGTTAAATTCGTATTTATTGGTTGGGCAATTTATCCTATTGGATATATGGCTGGAACCGATGGATGGTATAGCGGTCTATTTGGATTCTTAGATGGTCAAATGGATGTTATTTATAACATAGGTGATGCAGTTAACAAAATCGGTTTTGGTCTTGTTGTGTATAACCTTGCTGTATCAAAGTAATTTACACTCAGATAAATTAAAAGTCACCTTCGGGTGACTTTTTTTTTACATTTTATTTGGAAGATCTATACCTAAAAGATCTGAACATAAACTAATTACATCTCTTGTTTTAATAGATATCATAAGCCTCACAGATGTTGATTCTTTAGATTCAGAATTCAGAATATTAAAATTTTGATATAAAGAATTGTAGCTTTTAACTAAATCATATAAATAATTTGCAATTAATGCTGGAGATAATTCTTTATATGAATTTTTAACTATGACAGGTAAATCATATATGATCTTTATTACTTCTTTTTCTTTTTCATTAAGAGAATACTCCTTATCGATAGAAATTTTATTATTATACTTTTTTATTATTGACTGGATTCTAACATATGCATACTGAATAAAAGGGCCAGTGTTTCCGTTAAGATCAATTGATTCATCTGGATTAAATAGAATGTTTTTCTTGGGGTCAACTTTAAGTATATAGTATTTTAGAGCACCAAGAGCAATGCTTTTATAATCTTCATAGTCTAGTGCTTCATTTTTTGATTTGAATTTATCAAGGCTCTCAGTAGTTTCTTTTACATTTTGAATTAATTCAAATATTAAATCATCAGCATCAACTACAGTCCCTTCTCTACTCTTCATTTTACCAGACGGAAGATCAACCATTCCATAACTTAAGTGAGAAAGATAACTAGCCCAATCATAACCTAGTCTTTTCAAAATTTTAAACAATACTTTAAAGTGATAGTCTTGTTCATTTCCAACAGTATAAATCATTCCTTTAACATTTTCATTATCAGAAATTCTCTGGACTGCAGTACCAAGATCTTGAGTCATATAAACAGATGTTCCATCAGATCTTAACAATAATTTTTCATCAAGACCCTCATCATCCAGGTTTATCCATATGGATGAGTCTTCTTTTGTATAAAATACATTTTTTTTTAGTCCTTCTTTAATTATATCCTTTCCTAATAAATAAGTCTGACTTTCATAATAATTTTTATCAAAAGAAACTCCTAATAACTTATATGTACTTTCAAATCCTTCATAGACCCATTGATTCATCATGTTCCATATTTTTAGTGTTTCATTATCATTTTTTTCCCAATTCATTAGCTCATTTTTAGCATCTTGCATTATCTGAGTACTCTCCTCAGCTTTATCTTTTTCAATACCAGAATTTAAAAGTTCATTTTTTTGCTCATTATGTATCTTATCAAAAAGTATATAATAATCTCCAACAAATTTATCCCCTTTGATCTTTTCTGATTCTGGTGTTTTACCCTCACCATATTGCTTCCAAGCTATCATTGACTTACAAATATGTATACCTCTATCATTGATGATTTGAACTTTTTTTACATTTTTTCCATTTGCTTCAAGAATTTTTGAAATAGAGTAACCAAGTAGATTATTTCTTATGTGTCCTAGATGAAGAGGTTTGTTTGTATTTGGAGAGGAAAATTCAACAATAAAAGTCTCATTTTGTTTTTTTGATTTTCCAAAATCAATATCGTCTTTAATTGACTCAATAAAATTTAGGTAATATTTATCAGATATAGTAAGATTTAAAAAACCACCAACTATATTAAAAGAATTAATATTATCAGAATTACTTACTAAAGTATTTCCAAGATCTTCACCAAAAGATGAAATCTGATCTTTATTTAGATCTTTATAAAATGGAAAGAGGACAATGGTTAAATCACCCTGAAAATCTTTTTTTGTATTTTGAATTTCAATTTCATTTGTTTTTAGTTTAAATTTTTTTTCTAAAAAAACTGAAACTAACTTTGAAATATCTGATTTGACATCCATTGAATTTATAAAATTGACCTATGTGTTGGACCGTTGTATATCTGTCTTGGTCTTCCAATTGGATTTTTAGAGTCTCTCATTTCTTTCCATTGAGCAATCCATCCAGGAATTCTCCCAAGAGCAAACATAACCGTAAACATTTCGGTAGGGATACCTAAAGCTCTGTATATAATACCAGAGTAGAAGTCCACATTAGGATATAATTTTTTTTCGATAAAGTATTCATCGTTTAATGCCTTTTCTTCAATTGATTTAGCAATTTCAAGTATTGGATCATCAATACCAAGATCATTAAGAACTTGATCAGCAGTTTCTTTAATTATTTTTGCTCTAGGATCAAAGTTTTTGTAAACCCTATGACCAAATCCCATTAATCTAAATGGGTCAGACTTATCTTTTGCTTTGTTGATATATTTATCAATATCCGAACCATCATTTTTAATCAACTCTAACATCTCAATGACAGCTTGATTTGCACCTCCATGTAATCTTCCCCAAAGAGCAGAAATTCCTGCAGATATGGATGCATATAAACCAGCATACGATGATCCAACAATTCTTACAGTTGATGTTGAACAATTTTGTTCATGATCAGCATGAAGAATCAAGAGTGTATTCAAAGCATTAACTATAATATTATTTTGCTTATAATCTTGATTTGGCTTAGCAAACATCATATATGCAATATTTTCTGTATACTCTAAATAATTATTACTATAATTTAATGGCAAACCTTTGATTTTTCTTAACGTCCAAGATGACATAATAGGAAACTTTGCAAGAAGTCTGATTGTAGATAAATACATTTTATCGTTTTCTGTTGTACCTGCAGTATCTTTTAGTGAAATTTTTGTTTCATTTAAAGGGTTAAATGCAATCAAAGCAGATGTAAGAGAGGATAATACACCCATTGGATGAGCTGATTTAGGGAAACTTTTAAAGATTTGCTTAAGATCTTCATCTACAAGAGCCTCTTCTCTAATATCCTCTTGAAACTTTTGTATCTCTGACTTTTTTGGCAAATCTCCATAAATTAAAAGATAGGCAACCTCTAAAAAAGATTTTTTTTGACATAATTCATCAACAGAGTAGCCTCTGTATCTTAAAACACCATTCTCTCCGTCAAGGTAAGTGATTTCACTTATACAATGACCAGTGTTTTTATAGCCCGGATCATAAGTGATTAAACCAGTTTCAGATCTTAATTGATTTATATCAATTGCCTGCTCATTTTCAGATCCAGTAATTACAGGAAAAGTATAAGATTTTCCATCAAATTCAATTTTTGCAGATTTTCCCATAATTAAGTGTTTCTACAAATTTAATTTACCTGCAGTTAAGAAAAAAATTAATTAAAATTTAAATTATGAAAGCTTTAAATTAAATGCCTCTTTTCCAAGAAATTTTGCATTTTCACCAAGCTCCTCCTCTATCCTTAGCAATTGATTGTATTTTGACATTCTATCACTTCTTGACATTGAACCAGTTTTAATCTGACCAGTGTTAAAAGCTACACAAAGATCTGCAATAGTAGAATCTTCAGTCTCACCTGATCTGTGAGAAATTACGGAGGTAAAATTATTTGCAGATGCAAGATTAATTGAAGAAATAGTTTCAGTTAATGATCCAACTTGATTAAATTTTATAAGAATAGAATTACCAATTTTTTCATTTATTCCTTTAGACAATCTATTTAAATCAGTAACAAAAAGATCGTCTCCAACAAGTTGAACTTTATCTCCAATTTTTTCTGTCAAAAGTTTCCAACCGTCCCAATCATTTTCATCCATTCCATCCTCTATTGAAATTATTGGATATTTTTCACATAATTCAACTAATAAGTCAACTTGCTCATTAGAATTTAACTTTGTTGAATTATTTTTTTCAAATATTGAATAATCATAATATCCATCTACATAAAATTCTGATGATGCACAATCTAATGCTATCATTACATCTTTTTTCATCTCGTATCCTGCTTTATTTACTGCTTCAATAATTGTGTTTATGGCATCTTCAGTACCATCTAGTTCTGGAGCAAATCCACCTTCATCACCAACAGCTGTTGAAAGACCTCTAGATTTTAAAATAGACTTTAGATTATGAAAAACTTCATTACCAATTTGTAAAGCATTAGTAAAACTTTTTGCTCCAACAGGAACAATCATAAACTCTTGAAATGAAATTGGTGAGTCAGAATGACTACCACCATTAATTATGTTCATAAGTGGAACTGGTAAAACATTTGAATTTGAATCACCTAGATATTTAAATAGAGATATATTTTTTTCATTAGCAGCAGCCCTAGAAACAGCTAGAGATACTGAAAGAATAGCATTTGCTCCCAGTTTAGATTTATTTTTTGTACCATCCAGCTTAATCATTTTTTCATCAATAAGTTCCTGATCAAAAATTGATAGGTTATTTAATTCTTTTGAAATAATTTCATTTACATTTTTTACAGCATTAAAAACAGATTTCCCCATGTATGAGTTTAATTCATCTCGTAATTCTACAGACTCATGTTCACCCGTAGATGCACCAGATGGAACAGCAGCCCTACCAATTATATTGTTTGTTGTAATTACATCAGTTTCAACTGTAGGATTTCCTCTTGAGTCAAAAATCTGTCTTGATACTATGTTTTTTATTTTAGTCATTGGTTAATTTAGTTTTGATAAGAAATGATCAAATAAATAATTTCCATCATTAGGACCAGGACCAGCCTCAGGATGATATTGAACAGAAAAACAATTCTTAGATTTTATTTCAAGACCAGCAACTGTTTGATCATTCAAATGTTTATGTGAGATTTTTACTGACTTGTTAGCAACAGCAGTGTCATAATCAACAGCAAAACCATGATTTTGAGATGTTATTTCTCCTTTACCAGTATTGATGTTTAAAACGGGGTGGTTTATACCCCTATGTCCATTGAACATTTTATATGTTTTTATATCATTAGCAAGAGCTATAACTTGATGGCCAAGACAGATACCAAATAAGGGATAATTTTTTTCAAGAATTTCTTTTGTTGTTTCTATCACCTTTTTTAATGGTTCAGGATCACCTGGACCATTTGAAAGGAAAAATCCATTAGGTTTAAATTTTAGCATTTCATCAAGACTTGAATCATATGGAAAAACTTTAACAAACAGATCTCTTTTAACAAAATTATCAAGTATATTTTTTTTAATTCCTAAGTCGACTACTGCTAACCTTTTTTTAGATTGTTTATTTCCAATTTCATAAGGTTCTTTTGTAGAAACTTTAGATGCAAGTTCTAATCCATTCATACTTGGAAAATTGCTAAGTTTTTTCTTGATATCTGAAATTTTATCAACCTCTGTAGTTATAGCAGCATTCATTGCACCATTGTCTCTTATGTACCTTACAAGAGCTCTAGTGTCAACATCACATAAAGTAACTAGTTTGTTTGACTCAAACCATTTTTTAATTGATTCTGAGTTTGATCTTGAGTTTACAGAACTAAAGTTTTTACAAATTAGTCCACTGATATAAATTTTATTTGATTGAGATTCGGACATTTTGATACCGTAGTTTCCAATATGAGAGGTTGTAGTTACCATAATTTGTCCAAAATAAGATGGATCAGTAAATATTTCTTGATATCCAGTTACTCCAGTATTAAAACAAATTTCACCAAAAGAAGTGCCATTGATTCCAGAAGAACGACCATAAAAAATCGTACCATCAGCCAACAGTACGAGTCCTTTTTCCCTTTTTTTGTAAGTCATTTCGGAAAGTAAAATTAAATAAAAAAAGGACATATGAAAACACATATGTCCTTTTGTTAATTACTTTTTAAATAGTTTTATTAAGACTCAGCTTTTTCCTCTGAATCGACCACTTGTTCTTTAGGAGATTCTTTAACTTGTTTTGAATTATACAGGTTATTAAAATCTACAAGCTCAATCATAGCCATAGATGCATTATCTCCCATTCTATTTCCTAATTTGATTATTCTTGTATATCCACCAGGTCTATTAGCTACCTTTTGAGATATCTCATCAAATAGAATCTTGACACCATCCTTGTTCCTTAATTTGCTAAAGCACAGTCTTCTATTATGAGTATTGTCATTTTTGGACTTGGTAATTAAAGGCTCAATAAAAATCTTTAAAGCTTTAGCTTTAGTTGACGTAGTAGTAATCCTTTTATGCTCAATTAATGATACAGCCATGTTAGCTAGCATAGCTTTTCTATGAGCTGATTTCCTACCAAGTTTAATTGTTTTTTTACCGTGTCTCATTGTTTAATCTTTATCCAGTTTATATTTAGTAAGATCCATACCAAATGATAGACCTTTAAGTATAACTAATTCTTCAAGCTCTGTTAAAGATTTTCTACCAAAATTTCTAAACTTCATTAAATCATTTTTATTAAAAGAAACAAGATCACCTAATGTATCAACCTCAGCAGCTTTAAGACAATTTAATGCTCTAACAGATAAATCCATATCTATAAGTTTTGTCTTAAGAAGTTGTCTCATATGAAGAGATTCTTCATCATAAGTCTCAGATTGAGCAATTTCATCTGCCTCAAGTGTAATAAGTTCATCAGAGAATAGCATGAAATGGTGAATAAGTATTTTAGCAGCTTCAGTAAGAGCATCTTTAGGGTGTATTGATCCGTCAGTT
>Ga0255759_10003600_pt1 | contig 13554 bp, 12 predicted proteins | sample 101ome_20_FD_179959 | JGI IMG/M metagenome (GOLD analysis project Ga0255759, IMG submission 179959) | Coastal salt marsh microbial communities from the Groves Creek Marsh, Skidaway Island, Georgia - 101404AT metaG (version 2) | ecosystem: Environmental > Aquatic > Marine > Intertidal zone >...
CTATTATTTTTGCACTCTCATTGACAGATGGAATATCATTACCACGCCTCATGATTTCACCAACTTTTATGAAGTTATTTTTTCCTAAATTTCCACCAGGATGAGATTTTCTAAAATCATCAGCAGTAAATTCTCTTAATTCAAGCACACAGATCGCTAAAGCATCTCCTAAAGCAAGCGCAACGGTAGAGCTTGCAGTAGGGGCAAGCCCAAGTGGACAAGCCTCTTTTTTAACATTTAGGCTTATATGTACATTACTTTCTAAGCTTAGAGTTGATTTTTCATTATTAGTCATCGAGATTATATATGCTCCAAGCCTTTTAATATTTGGAAGGATAGATAAAAGCTCCTCACTTTCACCTGAATTACTAAGAAATATAACAACATCATTTTCTAAAATCATGCCAAGATCACCATGGCTTGCTTCACCGGGGTGCATAAAGAAGGACGGAGTGCCAGTACTAGAAAAAGTTGATGAAATTTTTCTTGCAATATGCCCAGATTTACCCATCCCACTGAGAATTAACCTGCCATCACATTTTAAAATTTTCTGAACAGCTAGATTAAAATCAGAATTAAGGTTGGATCTAGCGTTAAGTATTTCTTCGGCCTCAACTGTTAAAACACTCTTAGCTAGTTCAATTATGGAATTTTTATCTTTAACCATCTTCATATGCAGATTTTTTTAAGTGATATATTGTTGAATAATAGTAGAATTAACTGAGTAAATAAACAAAATTTGTTATGTTCCAATCTATAGAATTAATTATAACTTTATTATTAAGCTCCGTCATAGCTGTAGCTGTTTTAAAGTATTTTAATATTTCAAGCACTTTGGCCTATTTATTTGTAGGGTTATTACTCGGGCCTCATGCTTTTAAAGTCTTGCCTGACTCTGAGTCTATAAGACCATTTCTAGAATTTGGGATTGTTTTCTTGATGTTTACAATTGGACTTGAATTTAGTTTGCCAAGATTAAATTCAATGAGAAAAATTATTTTTGGTCTTGGCGGAATTCAGGTTATAGCGACAATTTTGGTGACATTAATTTTTTCAAAACTGATCAATTTAGAGTTTTCAACTGCTTTTGTAATTGGGTCAGCCTTATCCTTATCATCAACTGCAATTGTATTAAAGATATTAATGGAGCGCCTTGATCTAAATAGTCGTCACGGAAGATTATCAACAGGCATCTTACTTTTTCAAGATATTGCAGTTATTCCAATTTTAATTTTAATACCTTCTTTTTCTCAAACTCAATATGATGTTTATACAATATATGGCTTAATTTTTTTAAAAGTTTTTATTCTTTTCAGCATCCTTTTTTGGTTTGGAAGGCCGGTTATGGATTTTTGGTTTGGAATTGTTGCTAAACAAAAATCTCGAGAGCTATTCGTTTTAAATGTTTTATTGGTCACTCTTATTTTTGCGTACCTTACACACTTTACAGGGCTATCCTATGCGCTCGGAGCATTTTTGGCAGGTATGTTAATTGCAGAAACTAGGTATCGCTATCAAGTTGAGTCAGATATTTCCTCATTTAGAGATATTCTTCTAGGGTTATTTTTCATAAGTATTGGTATGAACGTCAATTTTAATATTCTGATTCAATATATATGGATCATCTTCTTTATTTTTGCAATTTATACTTTTTTTAAGGCTTCACTTATAACTTTGCTAACTAGAATCTTTAAATATGAATGGGGTGTGGGAATTAGGGTTGGTGTTATCTTAGCACAGGCAGGTGAATTTAGTTTCGTAGTTCTTGCTTTGGGTAGGGAGCAAAATCTAATTAGTGGAGACCTTTTTCAAATTGTCTTATCCGTTTGCCTTTTATCGATGTTGGTTTCTCCATTTTTAATAAGATTTAATGGAAGAATAGCAAGATTTTTATCAAAAACTTATGTGAGAAACAGCCAAAGAGCAGTTGAGACTCTTCAAGACTATGCGATCTCTCTTAAAGACCATGTAATCCTTTGTGGATTTGGGAGAAGCGGCCAGTATCTCGCTCGTTTTTTAAAAGAGGAGAATATATCTTTTATTGCTATAGATATGGATATGAATAGGGTAAGTGATGCTGCGAATGCTGGGGAACATGTAATGTATGGGGATGCCAGCAGGGCAGTTGTATTAAAAGCTGCTGGCATAGAAAAAGCAAAAGCTGTAGTGATTACATATGCTGATGATAAGGCATCCTCAAAAGTACTTAATGTAATTAGGGAAGAGTATATGGATTTACCAGTGATAGTAAGAACCTCTGATGAATCATCAATTTCTGAATTACAAACTGAGGGGGCTTCAGAGGTAGTTCCCGAGGTTTTAGAAGGAAGCTTAATGCTTGCATCTCATGCTCTAATGGTTTTAGGTATTCCGCTTACTAGGATTATTAAGAGAATAAGAAGCTTTAGGCAAGAAAGATATAAAATGTTCCAAGGTTATTTTAAGGGCGCAAGTGATGTTGATGATGATTTTTCATCTAATCAACAGTTAGAGCTGCATTCCATAGAGATAAATGAAAACTCACCTTTAGTGGGGGTAGAAATTAGCTCCCTACCTATTGAGCAGTATAGTCTTGAGATTCAATATTTAAGAAGACCCAATATGTTAGAGAATATAGAGTATAGACCTGATATTCTTTTAGATAAGGGAGATATCATTGTCGTTTTAGGAGTTCCAGATTCAATAAAAAAATTTCAAAATCAAATTGAAGTATTGAAATGAATAAAAATGTAATTATCATTGGTGGAGGTATCGTTGGCTGTTTATCTGCACTTGAATTTAAAAAAAAAGGTTTTGATGTAACTATTATTGAAAAGTCCAGAATTGGAGAAGAATCATCATCAGCAGCCGCAGGTATTCTTTACCCATTAATGCCATGGAATTATAATGAAAAATTTTATGAGTTATCTTTTGGAGCATCCAAATTTTATGAAGAACTTTCAAAAAAATTCATTAAAGATTTTGATAAAGATATTGAGTTTATAAATTCTGGTTTAATTATATTGCCACCTTATGATGAAGATAAAATTTTAGAATGGTCAGAAAGAAGTAAAACAAAAATTTTAAAAAAAGATAAATCAATATTAATTCCAGAAGTATCGCAACTTAATACTAAAAAATTAATGTTATTTTTAAAAGAGTACTTATTAAGTTTAGATATAAAAATTTTTGAAAATTTATCCGTATTAAAAATAAAAACAGAAAAAAATATAGTTGATGCTGTTTATACAGCTAATAATAAAAAGTTTAATGGCGATATATTTGTTCTTGCCGCTGGAGCATGGTCATCAATTATTCATGATAAATTAAGAAAAAAAATAAAACCTATTAGGGGTCAAATAATTGAATACTCTGCACAAGATTTCATAATTGAAAATATTTTATTTAGTAATGGCACATATATTTTACAAAGAAAAAATCGATCAATTATTGCTGGAAGCACTCTAGAGGACGTTGGTTTTTCTGATCAAAATTTAGTGGAGCCACTTTCAGATCTAGATTATAGAGCTAAAAAAATTTTAAATTATCTCAAGAAGTGCAAGATTAAGAAAACTTGGTATGGATTTAGGCCTGCAATTGATGATAATTTTCCAATTTTTTCTAAAGATGAAAATTATGAGAATATGTATATTCATTCTGGTCATTTTAGATATGGAATAACAATGGCTCCTGCAACCACAAAAATTTTAGTGAGCCACTTTTAGCATGAAGATAAATATTTGGATAATTACTGATGGAAAGAGAGGTCACGAAAAACAATCAGAAGAATTAGTTTTTTCATTAAAAAAAAAATTAAAAGTAAATTTAGTTAAAATTAATGTACGTAGTTTTTTTCTAGAATTTTTTAATCTTATATTTTTTGGAAAAAATTCATATAAAAGAGATTTAAGACCAAACTTGATAATAGGAGCTGGCCATAAAACTCACTTGGCTATTCTTTTAAATAAAATAAAATATGGAGGAAAAGCAATTGTGATAATGAAACCCTCCATCCCTTTATTTTTTTTTGATTTAGTAATAATTCCATCTCACGACAAAATTTTTCCAAAAAAAAATATTTTCATTACAAATGGACCAATAACAAGTATTGTAAATAAGCATAAGCATAAAGAGCATAAGGGGCTAATTTTACTAGGAGGGCCATCAAAAAATTTCGAATGGGATGATGATAAAATTTTATCAAATATAAAATTTATTTCCTCTAGCTTCCCAAATAAAAAAATTACAATTGGATCGTCAAGAAGAACTCCAAAATCTTTAATTGAAAAATTAAAGAAATTAAATCAAAGAAATTTAAAGTTTGTTGACCATAATCATACTTCAGATAAATGGATAAAAAAAGAAATAGATAAATCAAGATATTCATGGGTAACCCAAGATTCAATTTCTATGCTATATGAACTTATAGCATCCGGATCTCTTGTTACTTGCATAGAGTTAAAAGAAAAAAATAATAAATTTAGGAATCTTTTTGAAGAATTGTATTTAAATAAAGTAATAAATCTTTCAACAAAACAAGAAAATAGACTTAAAACTAATCCTAAAAAAATTAGTGAAGCAGATAAATGCTCGAATTATATTATTAAAAATTTTATTGATTGAATATGCGTAAACAAAAATTAAATATCTTACAAATTTTACCATCGTTAAACTCTGGAGGTGTTGAAAGAGGAACAGTTGAAGTTGCAAACTTTTTAAAAAAATCTGGTTACGGATCTTTTGTAATTTCTGCTGGTGGTAGGTTAGTAGAAAATTTAGAAAAAAATGGTACAAAACATTTTTGTTTAAAAATTGGAAAAAAATCATTATTAACCTTTTTACTTATTCCTAAACTAATAAACTTTTTTTATACAAATAATATAGATATAGTTCATGTAAGATCAAGATTTCCAGCATGGATTGTATATTTAGCCCTTAAATTTATAAAAAAAGAAAAAAAACCGAACTTAGTTACAAGCGTTCATGGTTTTAATTCAGTTTCTTTTTATAGTTCAATAATGCTTAAAGGTGATAAGGTAATCGTTGTATCAAGGTCACTGTTAAAGTTTTTAAATAATCATTATCAATTTGATAAAAAAAAAATTCATGTAATTCATAGGGGAGTACCAAAAGACTTTAATATAGAAATTGATAAAACATTTTTGGCTTGGAAGGAAAATTTTTATAAGGAATTTAATTTAAATTACAATACAAAAATTTTATTACTCCCAGTTAGAATTTCAAAACACAAAGGCATAGAGTTTTTTTTAGATTTAATATTTGCATTAAAAAATAAAAATATTGATGTTGTCGGATTTATTGTTGGAGAAGCTAAATCAAGCTCTTATTTAAAAAAAATAAATCAACGAATTTGCCACTTAGATATTCAGGAAAAAATTTTTATTCCTGGATACCGCTCTGATATTTATAACATAATGAAAATATCTTCCATCACATATTCTCTCTCACTACTTCCTGAAGCTTTTGGAAGAACAGTGATTGAGTCAATCAGGCTTGGTACTCCAGTTCTAGGATTTGATCATGGTGGAGTTAGTGAACAACTTAAAGAAATATTTCCTAATGGATTAGTTGAGGTATTTAATAGTCAAAAATTAATAAAAAAAACTATTTCTTATTTAGATAATAGACCAAAATTAAAAAAAGTTCATTCTTTTGTTTTAGAGGATATGTTAAAAGAAACAATAGATGTTTATAAAAGTTTTAATAATATTTAATTAATGACTTTTAATAAATCTGATAGTTGTTTTATTATAATTTTTTCAGAAAAATATTTATCATATATTTGGCGAGATCGGTACCCAGCTTGAGCAATTAATTTTTCATTAGCACATAATTTACAAACTAATTGAGCTAATTCTTTTGAATTATTTGGGGTTATAAAAAAAATACCAAAATTTTCCTCTATAATTTTGTCAGGATAAGCATTAGAAATTCTCGTAATTACAGGTTTACCACAGCTTATTGATTGAAAAACTTTGTTGGGAATTACACAGCTTGCTTTTTTAGAATCACCAAAAATACCAAGGAGAATATCTGCTTTATTGATTCTTTCAGGTAAATCAATATATGCAATTGCATCCTCAAAAAAAATATTATCAATTTTATTAGGAAATTTAATTTTTTGATAATTACCAAGCAAAGTCCATTTGATATTTCTATTTTTACATTGTTTTGCTGCATTAATAATTACATCAATTCCATGAAGCTCAAGAAAAGAACCATAAAATAGAACTTCTTTTATTTTTTTTATTTTCTTTTTTTTTGGCTTAAATAGATTTTCTTCAACACCAACATTAATAACTCTAAATTTATTTTTTGGAATCTTAAAAATATTGCTAAAAAAATTAAGATGGGCCTCAGTATCAGCTATAACAAAATCTGCTTTTTTAAAAAGATCTGCCTCCCATTTTTTTAAATTTTCTGATTTTTTACTTTTAATGGGATATAAATTTCTTTCATTAATTTTTTTATCCCAAGAACTTATAAGGGGATCAAAAATAATTGGAACTTTTTTTTGTTTTGCCCAGATGTAGGCATTATTAAAATCACGATGCCTAAAACATGGGACCCAAACCAAAGAAGGAATAAAATTAATTCGAAAAAATGCTTCAATCCTTGAGAGAAAACTAATCTTAGGGTGAAAATAAACAATTTGATATCCAAGCTCAAGAATTAATTTTCTAATTAATATATTTCTTGAGTAATTTAAATCTGACCGTCCCCACCATAGGATTATTTTGCTCATTTTTTATTAAATATAAAGTTGTAAACATTAGTTGGTTTAATGCCAATCATACAGGAATGATGAGAGCAAGTTTTTTTATAGCAATTTTTACAGTTTATTTCAGCTTGCAACGCACAAATATTTTTTCCAAAAGGTTTCACCTTAGCGGGGTCAGTGGGGCCAGCTATTTGCAGAACTGGGGTGGAGGTGAGGGCTGTTAAGTGAGTTGGGCCAGTATCATTGGCGATGATATATTTTGCTCTTTTAAAAAGCTCAACTAAATCAAGCAAATTTAATTCGTTACATAAATTAATAATATTTTTACTGCTCATGGCTATATTATTACAATCCTCAATATCTTCATTTCCTCCTACTAGAATTACTTTATTTTTTTTTGATTCAAGTAATTTTGCAAGACCAATATAATTTTTAACACCCCATCTTTTTAGTAAATTTTTTGAGCTACTTCCTGGAATAAAGATATATAAATCTTTCTTAAGAATTTTTAGTTTTTTAAAAATTTCATTTATGTAATTAGTTGAACTACATGGAATTATAAAAGTAGGTTTATTAGTCCGACTTTCAATACCAAGTGAAAGAATGGTTCTTTTGAGCCTGTAAAAAGGCTGAGATATATTTATATTACTTTTTGGTTTAATTGAGTAAGGAAATACAAAATGATTTCCAATAGAATATTTCGGATAATTATATAATATTTTTAATATAGACAATAAAAGTCTTGACCTATCATTTGTCTGAAGATCAATAATTAGATCATATTTTTCATGTTTTACTTTTCTAATCCAATTATTAATATTAGACCAGTCACCCCAACCTTTTTTAAAGTCTATGGACCATACATTATTAATTCTATTATCATTTTCAAAAAAACATTTCCATTGTGATTTTGTATTTACATCAATAGTTTTTGATTTTAAGTGAATTAAGATTTCATTTATCACTGAAGTTGATTGAATGATATCACCCATGCCACCCCATTTAATAATTAAGATTTTCTTAATTTCTTTATTTTTATCAAAAAAGTTTTCATGAAAAAAATCTTCTGAATTAAAATCAGGCAACTGATCTTTATATAAATTTATTTTTGTTATGGGAATTATTTTTTTTTTCATATATGTTTATAATCGCCAAAATTAGACCTATTGCAAACCAAGCATTTCCATTTATCCAATTATGTGAAAGTTTAAAGTGTGTATGTAAAGGGAAGAAATTTATATAAATCAAAATTAAATTTGAAAATAATATTGTTTGAACTAAATTTGAATTTATTATTTTTATACAAATTGAAAATATCATAGAGTAAAAAAGAACTAACCCAATAATTCCAGTTTCAACTAATAAATTTAAAACCATATTATGGGCATGATAAATTTTATATTCCCGAAAAAGTTTATACCCATATATTGGATCTATATTAATATATTGGTGAAGGCCACTTCCAAAGAAAATATTATTTTTCCACTTTTCATAGCTTGTTATAAAAACCTCACCATAATCACTGTCCATTAAATTTAATAATTTATCAAATGAGGAAATAATTGTGCGATTAAATGTATTAGGGCTTAAAAAATAAAAAAATAGTAAAACAATAGAAATGATAAGTAGAAAAAATATTATATTTAAATAGTTTTTTTTATCGTTTAAAACTAATCCTAATGCTATAAAAAATAATGAAGATGTAAAAATGATAAAAGATACCCTTTCACCAGTTATAAAAGTAGAAATTAGCCCAACAAAAATGATTAAAAAAACAAAATTAAGATTTATTATTTTTTTTTGAAGATTCATTTTAAAAAAATAAGATGTTAGAAGAATAAAAGTAAATAAAGTTATTAAACGACCGGGAATGAGATTATTAGAGAACGGAACAGAAAGGCGGTTTTCAGCTGGATTTGATGATATACCAAGAATACCACCATCAGCAATAAGAAATTGAAACCATAAATCACAAAAAAAGATTCCAAATGTTATGGGAATTGAGACTAAAAGTTTATTAAATGACTCTGGGTAATCGAATATCCAATATGCAATAGCAATTGCAAATAGAGGCCATCTTAAAAAAGTTATCGAATATTTAATCGTATCAAATTGATTGAGACTAAAAAAAGAATTAACAAATACCAAATAAATAACAAAAATAATTGTAAGCTTAAACCAGCCTTCATTAAGCCAATAAAATTTTTTTTCTATCACGCAATGTATTAAGAAAAATAAGCAAACTAAAATGACCGTAATATCTGTTAATGTTCTTGAAAAAATTAAAAGTGATGGCAATAGATAGGGAAGGTAAAGTCTGAAATTATTTAAAAAATTCATTCTTTTATTATATATCTTTATCAATTTAACAAATAAAATTAAATTTATATGAAAAAAAGTATTTTGTTTATAACACTTTCAAATATTGGAGATGCAATTATGACAACTCCAGTTATCCAATGGATTATTGAGCAATATCCAGAGTGCCTTGTAGACATAGTTTGCGATAAAAAGTCTTATGAAATTTTTATAAATTGCCCAAATAGGAATAATATTTTTTTAAAAAATAAAGAGGAAGGTTTTTTTGGGGTAGTTAATCTATTACATCAATTAAGAAAAAAAAATTATGATATTGCAATTGATTTAAGAACTGACTTTTTACTTTATTTTATTCATGCCAGAAAAAAAATATTTAAAATTAAAGATAATAAAATACATAGTGTTGAAAAACATTTTCAATGCCTTAACATTAATCAAAAACCTTTTGATACACATATTTGGATAAGTAATGAAAATAATAAAAAATTAACAAAAATAATAAAAAACAAAAAATTAAGGATCTTATCGCTTGGATTGGGTGCTAATTCAGTTCATAAAATTTGGCCTATTCAAAATTACTTGCATTTAACTGAGAAGCTTAGCAATAAATTTGATCTGATTTTACTATTAGGGGATCAAAGGGATAAAGAGATTGCTAATCATTTTGAGAAAGAGACACAATATGACGTAATTAATTTATGTGGAAGCCTGACTCTCATGGAAACCGCTGCTGCGATAAAATTATCAACTTTCTTTATCGGTAATGATTCAGGCCTCGGACATATTGCAAGCGCAGTCAAAGTTAAGAGCTTTACAATATTTGCAAAAGAGGATCCTAAAAGATATCATCCGTGGGGAGAAAAAGCTTTCTGGTATCAAGATCGTAGTAAAGATATAAGTAAAATTGAACCTGATTTAATTTTTAGTAAGATATTAGAAATTATCTAATTTTTTTATATACTAAATTATCCCTGCGTTTCCAAGATAGATAATTAATCCATTTTGAAGCTGTTTCATAAATTTTAAAAAATCCCCTTGTCCATATGTAAAGGCTTAATAATTTCTTTTCCTTTTTTTTGAATCTCGTGCTTTCTGGGGGATCAATATTTAATTCTTTCTCTTGCCAAACTAGTCCTGGATTACAAATTAAACTATTAAGATTATTTTTCCATGTTTGACCCATAACAAGATCAATAGGGTAATAAAAATTATTTGTCAATTCCAAAAGCTTTTCAGCTCCTCTCAAACTGATTAAGTAAGCATGAGCACCACCATAAAGCTTAGGAAATCTTTTTAGATAATGCCCTTTACCAAGATCTATTACTTTTCTGCTTATTGCATTATCTAATTTTTTCCCAGAAATAAATCTTATCAAATCCCATTGGTAATCTAGATCAAGTATTTTAAATAAAAAATATTTAAAATTTTTATCAAAACAAATATCGTCCTCAAAAATTAATGCATGATTAATTTTATTCTTAATTATTTTTTGGTAAATTAATTTATGTGATTCAAAAATTCCTAATTCTTTTGGAAGTAGGCTTCTGCCAAAAAATAGCCTCCTTTTTTTATCACTATAACCTAGAAAACTATTGATTTTTTTATCTTTTCCATTAACAGCTCTAAAAAATTCATAATTAAATTTAAATTTTGATAATAATTTTTTGATTCTATTTTTTTTTTGTTGATCTTCAGGCAAATTAATTACGAATATTTTTAGATGTTTTTGTAATGAATTCATTTTTACTTATATTGAATCATTTGAATGATAATCTGACTTACCACCAGTTTTGCTAATAAGTTTAATATCAAAAATTACCATGGCCTTATCGACTGCTTTTACCATGTCATAGATTGTTAATAATGCAATTGAAACTGCAGTTAACGCTTCCATTTCAACCCCAGTTTTGTCTGATGACTTAACCTGAGCTTCAGCTTCAATAAATTTTTCTTCAATATTTGTGTTAAATGTAATTGTAATATCTTCAATTTTTACTGGATGACATAATGGAATAATATTGCTCGTGTTTTTTGCTGCAAAAATAGCGGCAATTTTAGAAACGGTATAAATATCTCCTTTTTTAAGAGAATTTAAATTTATTTGCTTTAATGCATCTTCTGAAATTTTTATTTTTCCAGAAGCCTTTGCAATTCTGCTAGAAATTTCTTTGCTTGAAATATCAACTATCTTTGCATTCCCTTTTTTATCAATGTGTGAAAGCATTTAATATAAAGTAAAATTATTAATTCATTTTAATATAATGCATTTATGAAAAAAATTATATTATTAATTATTTTTTTTTCTGTACATGTGAGCGCTAATGAATTGCCCGAGCTTGGATCTTCTTTTGATTCATTTTTATCACAAGCAGATGAAAAAAAAGTTAAATTTCAAATTTTAAAACAAGTTTACCAGAGTAATTCTTACGTAAATGATCCTGAAATTACTGACTATTTTAACAATTTAGGAAATTCTTTAATAAAAAATGGGTTAAATGAAAATTTAAGCATTAATTTTTTTTTAGTTAATGATAGTTCTATTAACGCATTTGCGATGCTTGGTAATATCATAGGAATTCATACAGGCCTAGTTTTTGCATCTAGATCGGAGTCAGAACTTGCCAGTGTAATTAGTCATGAAATCGCTCATGTTAGTCAAAAGCACTTATTAAGATTATTCGATTCTCAAGCGAGAAATACATATAAAACATATCTTGCTGTAGCAATTGCAATTCTTGTTGCAAGATCAAGCCCTCAATTAGCAAGTGGGGCTATGGTCGCAGGTGCCGCCTCTCAAGTACAAAATGTATTAGATTACACTAGAGCAAATGAGAGAGAAGCTGACAGAATTGGGCTACAAATTTTAAATAAATCTGGCTATGATCCAAGAGGATTTATTGACTTTTTTAATTCAATGCAAAAATTTAATGAATTTTCATCTGGGGCAGCCCCAGCTTTCTTGAGGACACACCCAATTACAGTAGAAAGAATCAGCGACATACAGGACAGAATTAAGGATTATGAGTATGTTCAAAAGAAAAACCCAATTGAATTTTACTTCATAAAGGCAAAGATAAAAGGATTGATCGGGGATTCTAATTTATTATCTGAAAAATTCTTAGATGAAATACAAGCTAAAAATTATGTTAATGAGGCTGCTGCATATTATGGTCTAATATATTCGCTTATTAGGCAAAATAAAATCCATGAAGCTTTAAGGCACTTTGAGTACCTCAAAAGTTTAAATATTCAAAGTCCAATGCTAATTCACCTTAATGCACAATTATTGATTTTGGAAAATAAATACGAAGAAGCATTTGAAATTTATTCATTTGGATTAACTAAAAATCCTTACTACAGAGCATTTGTTTTAGGTTACGCTCAGTTACTAATTCAAAGAAACAGTATTGATGAGGCAATTGATTTTATAAGACAATATTTAAATATATTTGATAATGATTCAAATTTATACTTTTTACTTTCAAAGGCCTTTCAATTAAAAAAAGAACCTCAACTAGAACATGAAAGCTTATCTTATGCTTTCTATTATCAATACAACATGGATGATGCAATTATTCAAATGGATATGGCTGTAAAAGTTAACTCTGATAATTTTCATAACCAGTCAAGAGTTGAATATAGGCTTAAAGAGCTTATGCGTGAACAAGAGTTAATGAATTTATAATAAATTTTAATTATCAAAATAATTAAAAGAATCAATTATACTTATCATCATTATTTTTCTATAATCTTCCTTTTAAATTTAATGATTAAGGAAAATTATGTCAAAACTTATAAATACTGAAATAAAGCCTTTCAAGGCTCAAGCTTTTCATGATGGTAAATTTGTCGAGGTTTCAGACTCAGATCTTAAAGGTAAGTGGAGTGCAGTTGTATTTTATCCAGCAGATTTTACCTTTGTATGTCCTACTGAGTTGGGTGATATTGCAGATCACTATGAGGAGCTTCAAAAAATGGGTGTAGAGGTATATTCAGTTTCTACGGATACTCACTTTACTCATAAAGCTTGGCACGATGCATCTGAAACAATTAAAAAAATAAAATTTCCAATGATTGGTGATCCAACCGGAGTTATTTCAAGAAATTTTAATGTCATGATTGAAGAGGAAGGTTTAGCTTTAAGAGGCACATTCATTATCAATCCCGAAGGTGTAATTAAGACTGTTGAAGTAAATGATCTTGGTATTGGACGTTCAGCTTCGGATTTAGTAAGAAAAATGCAAGCTGCTCAGCATATCGCTGCAAATCCCGGTGAAGTATGCCCAGCATCATGGAAACCAGGTGAGGAAACATTAGAGCCTTCACTGGATCTAGTAGGTAAAATTTAATTAATTGGGTCGGCTCAAGCCGACCCATATTTAATGGGAATATTCAATGGCACTAGATAGTAAAATTAAAGACCAGTTAAAACAGCATCTAGCAAAAGTTTCTAAAAATATTGAAATTTTCGTAAATGCTGGAGATGATGAAACATCATTCAAAATGATCGATCT